>Ga0163162_10000391_pt1 | contig 40141 bp, 46 predicted proteins | sample S55metaG_FD_115310 | JGI IMG/M metagenome (GOLD analysis project Ga0163162, IMG submission 115310) | Switchgrass rhizosphere microbial communities from Kellogg Biological Station, Michigan, USA - S5-5 metaG | ecosystem: Host-associated > Plants > Roots > Rhizosphere > Soil | place: USA... | reverse complement strand
GAAAAAATAAATCATGCCCAAACTAGCAGCATTTCCGAAAGCATATATGAAAGCATTGTGTAAAGACGGAACGATGAAGCTGTCACAATGGATCGCCATGGCTACATCACTTGACATAGATGGATTGGAATGGTATGCAGGATTCTTAGAAATGGAGGATGAAAAGAATTGGAAAGCTTTCAGAAAGCAGGTAGAAGACAAAGGAAAAAAAATTCCGATGTTGTGTTGCTCGCCGGATTTTACACATCCTGACAAAAATTTTCGCGAAAAGGAAATCAGCAAACAAAAAAAATGGATCGACATGACTGCTGCTCTTGGTGGATCATATTGCCGCGTTTTATCAGGGCAACGGAGACCATCATTATCCATAGAGGAAGGCGTTGACCTGGCGGCGCGATGTATCGAAGCCTGTTTGCCTTATGCAGTTTCCAATAATATTACATTGATTCTCGAAAATCACTACAAAGATGATTTTTGGGAATATCCGGAGTTTGCGCAGAAAGCAAATGTGTTTTTTAAGCTTGTAGATAAAATACATCATCCAAATTTTGGCGTCAATTATGATCCAAGTAACGCATATCTTGCCGGAGAGGATCCGTTAGATCTATTAAGACTCGTCGCAACGCGTGTTGTCACCATGCACGCGAGCGACCGGTACCTGCTCGAAGGCACGATTGAAGATCTTCGCAAAGAAGAAACTGGAGCTGCAGGTTATGCAAAGCGATTAGCGCACGGAGAGATTGGAAAAGGATTGAATGACTATGACGCTATTTTTACGATATTGAAGAATGTTGGCTTCAACAGTTGGATAAGTATTGAAGATGGAGTCGATGGCTTTGATCAATTACAACGTAGCGTTTCATATCTTCAAAAAAAGATTACGCATTATTGGCCCAGTTAAAAAAAATCCATGCAAATTTTCCAGGCGACTTCATTTACTGCATCACAATGTTATTTAGGAGAAGGCCCGATGTGGCATTCGCAGAGAAAGTCATATTTCTGGGTTGATATCGACAGGTACAGATTTTATGAATGTACGGCGCCAGGAACAACTCCACAAGTTTACAAAACGCCTGAAAAAACAAGTTTGCTTGTTGAATTTGATCAGGACAATCTGCTGATCGGTATGAAAGGTGGCTTGGCAAAATTCAACTTGAAAACAAACGAGGTAAATTGGTTGGTAGAAATTGAACGCGATATTTCCAACAACCGGTCTAACGATGGCGGATGTGATAGCGAAGGAAGACTGTGGATCGGAATGATGGACATGCAATTTAAACCGGGCGCTGGCGCCTTGTATTGCATCGATAAAAATTTGCGCGTGGAGAAAAAAATCCCGGGTACGGCAATCTCTAACGGTCTCGTATGGTCGCCGGATAATAAACGGATGTATTATATCGACACACCAACACAGAAAGTCCAATCGTTTTTATATGAATCAATGACTGGCAATCTTAGTTATGAAAAGGATATCATCCATGTTTCAAAAGAGAATGGAAGTCCGGATGGAATGGCTATGGACGAAGAAGGAATGTTATGGATTGCCCAGTGGGGCGGATTTGGAGTGTACCGTTGGAATCCTTTAACAGGAGAGCAAATTGGGTTGATACAACTTCCGGTTCCAAATGTTTCTTCATGCGCATTTGCGGGAGAAAATCTTGATCAGTTACTTATTACTACGGCGAGACAGGATCTATCTCCGGAAGAATTAAAAAAATATCCAGAGAGTGGAGATGTTTTTATCGCTGACCCTGGTGTACGTGGTCGCCCGCTCTTTAAATGTAAATTGAACCTGGACGCTAAAGTGTAAAAAGAAATATTCAACAATCAATGTTCAATATTCATACTCAATTCACTTCTTCAAATCTAAAACTTCCCTGAGTATTGAATATTGATTGTTGATCATTGAACATTTCCTTTACGGGTCCGATTATTCTCCTGTCTTAGTCAACTTTTATTTCCTGCGTCACAATTTCTTTGCCTGGTATCAAAGGCAAACTGATCTGCAAAACACCGTCAACGTATTTCGCGGAGATTTTTGTCGAATCAACGGTTTCATCCAGTGAAAAGCTTCTTACAAATCCTCCGCGGCTATATTCACGCCTGATCCAATCCGGGCGAGAAAAATTTTCAGGTGGAGTATATGAAACGTTTAACTCATTTCCTTTTACATCCAAATGAAAATGTTCTCGAATACGACCTGGGGCAAACAACAGCATTTCATAACTGTTGTCAGTCCGGTAAATGTTTACGGCAGCTCTTTGCATTGAGCGGGCAAGCAGGTGCCGATGCCTGTTGCCGGCGTGGCCTTTTGCGGCCCATGACTGATTGTAGTCCATGTTTTTGAATTTTAAATGAAAGAATATAATTCTTAAGGAGGTAGACGAATGAGGAGAGTAAATATTTTAAGACGCGAAAGGTTGAAGGCTTAAAGCGGCTTAATACCAGGTGGATTAAGCGTTTTGCGTTCAGCTTTCTTCAAATCGGGTAAGAAGGCAGTGAAGATTCCAATTAGTGGTAAAAATGCGCAAAGGTGATACACATAGTTGATACTAGTAGAGTCGGCAAGCGCGCCGAGTACGGCGGATCCTAATCCTCCCATACCAAACGCGAGTCCATAAAACAGGCCGGAGACCAATCCGAGTTTGCCAGGCAACAATTCCTGGGCGTAGACCAGGATGGCTGCAAATGCGGACGAGAGGATCAGGCCAATGAAAACAGTGAATATGCTCGTCCATAATAAATTCAAGTGCGGGAGCGCCAATGTGAAGGTGCTACACCTAATATTGAAAACCAGATTACATACTTGCGACCGAAGCGATCACCAAGCGGCCCACCCGCAAACGTTCCGAGTGAGACTGAAAACAGGAATATAAAAAGATACAACTGTGCATCGCGAACTGATATATGGAATTTGTCGATCAGGTAGAAGGTGTAATAGCTCGTCATCGAAGCGAGATAAAAGTACTTCGAGAAAATTAAGACGATCAAAATAATTACCGAAATTGTAATTTTTGTTGTTGAAAAATGTCGGTTATTCGCTGCCGTTAGCTTTGAGGCGCGCGACAACGGTCCGAGTTCATGCAATTTCTGCTGGTACCATTTGCCAACATTGATTAGTACAACAATGGCGAGAAGAGGAATGACGGCAAACCAAAGCAGGCTGAATTGTCCATAATGAACGACGATCAACGCGGCGAGCAATGGTCCAAGCGCGGAGCCTGCATTGCCACCTACCTGGAAAATCGATTGACCCAATCCCCTGCGATTGCCCGAAGCACGGAACGCAACTTTGGAAGCTTCAGGATGAAAAATGGATGAACCGATACCAATCAATCCAACAGCAATCAACAAAACGGAAAAATGGCCAGCGAGTGAAAGAATGATCAGACCGGTCAGACTAAAAAACATTCCGGCGGCCAATGAAAAAGGTTGTGGGCGATGATCAGTGTACAAGCCAACTATTGGTTGAAAAATGCAAGCACAGGTTTGAAAAGTAAAAGTAATATAGCCGACTTGCGCGAAATTGAGTTGAAACGAATTTTTTACGATCGGGTAAATTGCTGGTATCAATGATTGGATCGTATCATTGAGCAAGTGCGAAAAACTGATCATGAATAAAATCGAAAAGATCGTCTCGTTGGTCGTTTCTGTTATTGCCGGGGCTTTTTTTGCGATTGTATTGCTCATTTTTTCTACACAAATCCTTTTTGAAGAATGCAAATTTATGCAAGTTTCATCTAAATGTACATAAGAACATATGTACGGTCCTTTCTATGCTCCTATGTGCCTATGTGGTTAATTCAACGAGGCGCAAATTAACCATACACACAAGAGCAAAGCATCAATCAATATGTATTCTAAATTTTACATCTTATCGCAATGGCCGGATATATTTTAAATGAGTTTTCTGCCGTCAACACATGATAATACATATTCACTTTGATACCGACAGAAAAATTTTTAATAACGTTACACCAGAACTGGGCCTCAGCAAAAAAATAAAATGTTTTGCCATGGAGATCCTTCGTGAAGTCGTCGCCGTGATTTTTGTTTTCTGTCCAAATAGAGAAATCACCGGACAGTTCCGCTTTGTAATTCCATAAACCTTTCCACCAGTACAACGTATATAAAAAATCATGGCTGGGTTTTGAATACGGAACAAATTTATAATTAAGGACACTGGCGAAATATGCGTGGCGAAATTGGAACGGATACGCTAATCCGGCGGAAAATGTGTTAGTGATATAATAACTGTACTGTTTTGGTTCAGTGATACCAAGTCCGCCGCTATACTGCACGTTCAGAAATATTTTTGGCGTCCAACACCGGAACGATTGAGAAACCTGCATATAAAATTTCCCCATATTATTTTTCTCTCCCAGGAAATCCGCCTGCATCTTTAGCAGGAAAGAGCCTGGTTTGATGAAAGCTGTTCCCGAGTCCTGGTTTTTAAAATATTCGAAATACAGGGTTGTGAAATTTTTACTATTGAGCGAGGGGTCGACGGTATGTCGGCAGTCATAATGCAGTTGCAGACTTTGCGAGAGGCCAAATTTGCATAACAGGCAAAAAGCTGTGACGATAGGAAATTTCATATTTTTAAATTTTTAGAAGGGCGTTAGTGCTCGCAGTAAAAATCACGAATGCGATTTACCGGGGGCGGAACTCCGGCGGAATTCTGCAGAAATGGAACGGAAATATGATAACAGAGGGTTAGAAACGGGATTATAATCATGAATGAGCTGACTACAGAAGTTTTTGTTGCTCTATTTAAAGAAGCGTATCGGAAATGCTTTGGATTTCCGTTGGAAAATCCTATGTCGGAAACCGAGAGTAAACACTTTGCAAATAAAATATTCGAGGAAACCGGGCTGGTAATTGGCGCGAAAAGTATTAAGAATTATTCTTTATTTATCCTTGACATCGCTGATTCCAAACCCGAAAATCCCTCTATACCCACACTCGACACTCTTGCGAGATACGTGCTCTCGGCGCCCTATACCGATGAAGTAAAAAGAAAGGAAAACGAGGGGCATTATCCTTATTGGTTTGAGTATAAAAGTAAATTGAACGTGGCTCCACTGATGAGCAGCGGTGGTATCCGAAAACAAAAAATAAATAACCGGACTATTTTATTCATTATACTGGCATTTGCGGCTGGTTTTTTTCTCTGGACAATTTTCCGCGAAAAAAGCGCTGGATACTTTGCAGATGACTTCCAGTCGACCAACCAGGATTCGTTGATACAAAAGGGTTGGTTGGTAAAATCAGTCGATGATAATTGGTGGGCAAAAAGGAATGCATTGCCATCACATCTTACCTTATATACTTTGCGCGGCGACAACTGGGCAGACTCAGTCAATGCACCTTCAATCAAAAATTTATTGCTTCATAAAATACCCACGGAATGTTTCACAACGGAAATTCATTTTGATAATTTCGTTCCGTTGAAAAATTGGCAACAGGCGGGCTTACTTTTACTTGAAGATAGTAATATTGAAAGCCGGAGTGTGCGTCTTTCTCTTGCATATAATGATTTTTTTGGCGGATACAATAAGCCGGGTGAAGTTTTAATACAATGCATCACTTCAAACAGTAATGATCTAAGCAAGCCCGAGGAAATCGCGCATTTCCCGATTTATGATAAAGACACTGCAAAAGAAAATTTGATGATGAGCAATTTCCGTAAATCAGCGTTGAAGATCGAAAAAAATGGCAATCATTTTCGTTTCTTGTATGCGGTCGGCCCGATGGAAAATGCCGCATTTAAAGAAGTTGCGAGCAAAGATCTATTAATTCGTCCAAAATACATTGGTCTGTTTGCATTCAAAGGATTCGTGAATGACACAACCATTAACCCGGTCTACCTAAAATTTTTTAGCATTTCAGAACTTCCCTGCAATTGATCTTTGCTAATTGCACTATATTCCAATGTGCCTGTCCTCCTGTGTGGTAATTATTATTCGCCACAGAGTAGGATAGGCGCATAGTTTTTTTCTCTCAATTTCGTTGCACTATCTGAATCAGGTTTCCGCAAGTATCCTCGAACACCGCAATTGTAACTGGCCCCATTTGCGTCGGTTTTGTTTTGAAAACGACTCCGAGTTTTAGCAGTCTCTGGTATTCTTTTTCGATGTCATCGGTGCCGAATGCTGTGGCCGGAATGCCAGAGTCAAACAAACCCTTTTGGTATGTCAAAGATATGGGGTTGACATTCGGCTCCAGTGTTAGCTCGACGCCGTTGAGATTATCCTGGGAAACCACCGTTAGCCATTTGTATGGGCCAGCCGGAAACTCAGTCTTCTTTATAAAGCCAAGTACCTCGGTGTAGAATTTTAGTGCTTTATCCTGGTCGTCTACGAAGAGACTTGATAAGATTATTTTTATCATGGAGTTTAAGCTGTTTTATTAGATAATTGTTTTTCTAAAAATTTTCCAAGCGATGTGCCGATGAGAGAAGTCCATCCTTTCGCAAAATTCTCTTTTGCAAAATCTTTGATTGCCGGGAATGTTTCAAGTCCTTCGTGTGTGAGCCTGAGTTTTGTTTTATCTCCTTCGGGGAACAATTCAAAGGTGACAAAAGAATTTCCCGGGTGTCCATCATAGCGCCAACTATATTTTAGTTTTTTGTTTGGAACTGATTCGATCACTTTGCACTTATGTACGTACACTGTGCCGTCCGGTGATGTGCCGGTAAACTCGAATTCGTTGCCGATTTCAGGCTTGAATGCAGCGATATCGAAGTACCATTGCTTCATTTGTTCTCTATCGCTAATTGCTTTCCAAATCCTTTCCGGCGACGCATTGAAGGTTCTCTCAATGACAAATGGTTCATTTTTCATTTTCGTTTGTTTTTTTTAGTTGATATATTTTTTTTCGACGAAGGATCAGTATCTGATAAGAATTTTTCGAGCGCATCGAATTTGCTTGTCCAGAATGTGCGGTATTGTTCTACCCAATTTGAAACTTCGTTGAGTTTTTGGAGTCGGGGTTTGCAATAGCGTTCACGGCCTTCCTGTTTGATGGCGATGAGTCCGCATTCTGTTAAGATTTTTATGTGCCTTGAAATTGCAGGCCGGCTGATATCAAATCGGTCAGCCACTGCATTGAGGTTTAAAGATTCTTTTGCAATCATGTGGATGATTGCTCTCCTGGTAGGGTCGGCGATTGCCTGGAAAACGTCGCGTCTCATAATTTGATAAATTTAATTGCGTAACCGATCGGTTACAAATATAGTATATATTTTAGATATTGCAGAAATAATTAAATATGGGAATGTGGGAATGTGGAAATGTGGAAATGTGGAGATGCGGGAATGTGGAAATGTGGAGATGTGAAAATGTGAAGATGAGTTTTCTTTTTAGATAAACCACGATCAATTGAATTCCCACATTTCCACATTTTCACATCTCCACATCCCCACATGGAATGTATAGGAGCTACGAGTCTTTCAAAAACCAGGTTCCGGATAAGAAAATTATCGTAGAAATGAAGAAGGAAAAAATATCATACATCATGGGAGAAGATGAATACAGGCAGATGGCAAAAGTGAAATCGAAGGATGTGTATGCAATAGTTTACAACAATCAGCCTTACATCGCGACAGAAGAAGGCTATTTTCTTTTGAACAAAACCAATGATGATTTTATTTTTATCGCAAAGGCAAATGTTGGCGCGAACATGGTGGGTGCCATTGTTGGTGGAATCTTTTTTGGCGCGCTGGGTGGCGCGATCGGGGGACTTAATTCCGACTCTAATGACTGGCATGAAATGAAAATCGACTACGTCAACGGAACAGTGATCCGTGGCAAACAGGTAAAAAAATAATTGGACTCCTCATAAGTTTAAGCAGACTCGTTGAATGCCATTTCGTAAAAGGGAATTGTGTAACGGCAAATAGCGACGTCACAGCTACTATAAAAACTATCGCATCAAACAAATACCTTTACGATTACTAACAAGCGCAGCCATGAAAAAGCTTATTCCATTTTTTATTTTACACATTCTTGTTTGTTCGTTTGTCTTTGGCCAGGAGAAATCATATCATGTAGTAGACGGGCATCCCGCATGGATCATGCAGAATAATATTTATGAAGTCAATGTTCGCCAGTATACTCCAGAGGGCACATTCAATGCATTTGCAAAACATCTCGACCGGTTGAAAAAAATGGGTGTGGGGGTGTTATGGTTTATGCCATTGAACCCGATCAGTAAGGTTGATCGCAAAGGAACGCTTGGAAGTTATTATGCCGTGTCAGATTATACCGCCGTTAATCCTGAGTTTGGAACAATGACTGATTGGAAAAATCTCGTGAAATTAATTCATAGCAAAGGAATGAAAGTGATCATCGACTGGGTTCCAAATCATACCGGCGGGGATAATCGGTGGCTGACTGAGCACCCGGATTTTTTTGTGAAAGACAGCACTGGCAAAGCAGCAATAGCCGTCGACTGGTCGGATACGCGCCAACTTGACTACAAGAATTCAGTCATGCAGGACAGTATGATCAACGCCATGAAATTTTGGATGATCAATTCCGACATTGACGGTTTTCGCTGTGACGTGGCTTGGAACGTACCGGGACCATTTTGGAAAAAATGTATTTCTCAATTGAGAAAAAGAAAAAATATTTTCATGCTTGCTGAAGGTGATAAACCATATCTGCTCGAGAATGGTTTTGACGCGTTTTATCCGTGGGATATGTTTCACATGATGATCGAGGTAGCAAAAGGAGAGCGGCCGGCATTTGCATTGGACAGCATAAAAAATAAATACAAAAAAGAATTCCCAAAAAATTCAATCGAACTATATTTCACCAGCAATCATGATGAAAATAGCTGGAACAAATCTGATTTTGGAACGTTCCCCGGTCCGTCGCATGCACCATTTGCGGTATTTACACAAACGATGGCCGGCTCGGTCCCGTTAATATATAGTGGTCAGGAAGAACCGATACTTCGCGCGATACAGTTTTTTGAAAAGGATCCGATGAGCTTCGAAAAACTTGGTCGTGAAAAATTTTATAGGACGTTGCTCAGTCTTCGTAAAAGAAATATTGCGCTTGCTGCTGATGCATCATTTCGTAAGGTGAAAGCAGGCAATGAAAATGCGGTCTATGCGTATGTCAGGGAAAAAGCGGGAAGGAAAGTTTTCGTGATATTAAATCTTTCCGCAATCGAACAAAGCATTGAAATTCATGATAAGACTCTGTTGGGAAATCCTTACAATGTTTTCATGGGAACTAAAGAAGAGTTGCATGATAAGCCGTGGAAAATTGAGCCGTGGGGATATGTGGTTTATGAGTATTAGTTTGTTGATGTATTGAAGTCTGGTTTCACACAAAGGCGCAAAGAAACAAAGGGTCGAGACCCTGCTTATATTGATCTCCCACGAAATCCCGGATATAGCGACTTCACATGATCACTTTGAAAATATTTTTTTGAATCTACATCAATCGCAGAAAGCTTTCCCCAAAAAGCAGCGCCGGTATCGATATTCCAGACATTACAAGCACGCATTGGTTCTTCAACTCCGTAATTGAGTGTTGGCGTGTGGCCGATATAAATTTCAGAAAACAACAATAATCTTTTGGGATAGAACTTTGAGTCTTTGTCAATTTTTTTATCCATCGCGAGTGCAACTTCCCACAGCGTTCTGTCCCATGAAAAATTACTTACATAAGGTTCTTTCATCGGCCCGTGCATCGATGAAAATCCGGCGTGAATAAACAGTCGATTGTGAGGATCAATATAAAAATCTTTCATCCTTCTAAAAAATGCAAGATGTTTGCGTTTTTCGGCGGCGTTAAATTTTTCATAGCTTTCTATAGTCGCGTCGCCACCGTGAAGGTGCCATTCGATATTTGGTTTTTCACCTGCAAGCCAGGATTCACACCAGATATCATGATTCCCTTTGATAAAAATGCAGGAATATTTTTGCTCAAGTTCTATAAGAAAAGAAATTGTTTGTGCAGACTCGGGCCATCCATCGACAAAGTCTCCTAAAAAAATTAATTGATCTTCCGGGTGAGGATTGCATGCTGCAAGAACCTGTCGCATCGCCTTGAGTGCTCCATGAATATCGCCTATCGCAAAAACTCTGGGCATAAATTATTTGTCATCCTTTATTTTCTCTATATACAATTCGTAGTTCTCGGTATCGAAGCACACAAAAATTATTTTCTCAAATTTATCTGTGTCTGGCGATATTTTCACTGCATCAAGTGCAATCACCGCTGCTTTATTTTTTGGAAAATGATAAATGCCGGTGCTGATGTTCGGAAAGGCAATTGTTTTTACGTTGTGTTCTACCGCGATGCGTAACGAATTCAGATAACAATTTTTCAGTAATTCATTTTCGTGATTGTTTCCTCCGTGCCACACCGGACCAACAGTATGTATTACAAATTTGCACGACAAGTTTCCGGCTGTTGTAATGACTGCTTCACCTGTTTTACAACCACCCTGTCTATTCCTGATTTCAATGCACTCTTCCAGAATAGCCTTTCCCCCTTTTCGATGAATTGCTCCATCAACTCCACCACCTCCGAGCAACGAACTATTCGCTGCATTCACAATGGCGTCTACAGCGATTTCAGTAATATCTCCTTTAATAATTTCAATGTTCATGAAGGAGTAAGAATTCGGGAACAAATATCGAACAAAGACCTGATTTTTGATATTCCACATTTGAACACTTAATAAGAACGAATCTTTTTATTTCGATTTATTCCAGTTCTTTTCCATCAAATCATATTGCTTCTTGTCAACTTTTGAATTCTCCTTCCGGGAAATCTCTTTTTTCTTTCTCGCGTTAATATTATTTACGAGACTATTTTTGACTCCAAGTTTATTTTTTTTCTTGCCTCCTTTTTTTGCGGGAGCTTTTTTTGCAGGCATAAGTTTTTAAGTCGTGTGAAAATATCGTGCCGCGGAGGGTGGATGGGTGAACGCTAAACGCTAAACGCAGATGTCACGAACTACGTGGCGTTTAACTTTCAGCATTACGCGTTGAGCATTCTTCGTTCCGCTTTCACTCTATCGAAATTTTATGTAATTTAAACTTCATGGATAATATCATTCTTCTTATTGCAACTGTACTTCTCTGGGTGGCCGCACTTGCCGGACTGTATCAACGAATTTTTTTAGTTCCGAAATGGTTTAAGAATCCGCCGGCCTCTTTTGACCTTATCAGGCGTCAATCTGATTCAATCAGGTCTTTTTGGGTAATTCTTTCTGCACTGTCTATTGTCGTGCTAAGTACTGCGCTGTATTTAAATTGGGAATGGGTTGATGGACGGACACATATTATTGGAGCGATGGCATGTTACATTCTCACCGGGATAAGCGGGGTCATATATTTTATCAGGGAGATCATCTTTTTTTCAAAGATTCCTTCTAATGCATCAATGACTCCAGACCTTTTAAAAAGAGTAAACGTTTGGCTGAGATGGTCGCCTGTGAGAGATTTTCTACTCATTTTCGCGGCAATGTTTATGAGCATTGCGTATAATCATGCTTGAAAGTTAGTTGAGAGCAGGCGGTAAGCAGTGGGCACACCGTCTACTTGCTGTCAACTGCCTACTGCGTATTGTCATATATCAATTCCAGTGCTGGTTGTATGTCGCTCCGGTACAAACTGAATCTTTTTATTTTCTTTATCTCGAAATGAACCAGCAAACAGGAGGAATTTTTCGATATCTTTTTGTGTTGTGGCGAGCCCGATTGAAAGGCGAACGGCTCCCCTGATTCTTCCCATGAATTGGGTCATATCATCATAATCACCCTGCTCGCGACCGAGAAAATAAGTTTTTAAAAGATCTTCGTGTATCGCGTGGTTTGTTTCATCGATCCCCGGGTTGCAAAAACACCCCGTGCGTAGTGAAATCATATTTCTATTTGCAAGTGCTTCAATATCTCCTGGCAAATAATATCGGCCATGGACATCCGTAAAATTCATAAGGAAAGTGCCGCCGCGATTTTCTTCATGGTCGGGCCCGTATAATTTCAAAATAGGCTGACCGTTTCCGTGCCGAAGCGTTTTAATGTTGGAAAGAATTAATGCCGACAGATCCTTTACTCTGCGATTAATATTCTCCATTCCGATTTTCGAAATGAAATCCAAACCATTGCCAATAGCTGGTATATCGAGATAATTCACCGTACCGTTTTCGAATCTTTCATGGTCTGACTTTAGAAAACGTCCCTGGTGCCTTACCGCCGATAGCATAATGGTGCCTCCGGCAAACCATGGCTTTTTTAGTTTGTGAAATATTTCCTTTCTCACAAGCAGGCATCCTATCCCTGTTGGGTAACCGAAAATCTTATAAAAAGAAATCGGGACAAAATCTGGCCTCCAATATGACAGGTCAAGTTTTGAGGTGGGTGCAAATGCGGCTGCGTCAAGTAACACATCCCATCCGTTATCTTTTGCTTTACTGACCCATGAGAGTGCGTGCCGCGTGCCGGAAACATTTGACTGGGCCGGAAATGCGAATAATTTATTTTTATATTCTGCAAATGTCTGCAAGTGTTTTTGAAGAATGGTTTCGTGAATGGAAAGATCTTTTTCTTTCATTGGGCTATAGATGACCTGTCCGCCTTTAGCCTGGCAATATTCCCGGATACCGTTTACGGAATTATGATTGTCGGCTGTCAACAAAAAAATCCCCTCCGACGAAAATGGATAACATTCACCAACAATTTGCAATGCTGCTGTAGCATTGGCTGTAAAAATGCAGTAGTAATCAGTAGCATTAAAAAAATCGATCACTTTTTTCCTGGCCTCAGCGATCATTTCACTCGACAACACGGAAGCGGGGTTGATGGAATGGGGATTCCCGTAAACAGCTTTTGCTAAATATTTATGATGTTTGTCGAGCAGGCATTGAGGATATAAACAACCGCCGGTGTAATCGAGGTAAACATGACCGGCTTTGTCGAGTCGGGAAAATTCTTTTTTTCTCAACTTATTAAAAAACCGGTCATCTCTATTATTCTTTTTCATAGATGAAGGCAGGCTATTTGGTGAATGGTTCCTAAAATTCAGAAATGACCAATCACTTTGTATTACCCTTTCAGGTAGTCTTGCCTAATACCTTCATTTTCCTTTGACCTTTGCTTTGACAGAAATTGTATCGATGCCGGCGTCTTGCATTTTCGCATCGGCAGCGTCTTCTATTAATTGCTTCAACTCAGAAATCGTCTCATCAAAATCCGTGTGTTTGTCCATCATGTACGACATCTCGTATTCGATTTTTTCCCAAGTCGACATGCTTGCATGATTGTGTTGCAACTGCACTTCGAGTTTATCGAATGCATTGGCGAGTTTCGCTTCGTAGCTTTCTTTATGTTCAAACTCGTAGAACAGATCGTAGATTTCCTGGCCATTTACGTTGATCAACGAACCGCGCAAATTTTCTATCGCAGCTTTTTCTCTTTCTCTTTTGAATTCCCTGAGTTCCGGATCGCGGAGAATATCAAGTGCTGAAACGTCTTTTGCTTCGGCTTCAACGAGATCATGAATGATGATCATTTTGAGTAAGCGTGTTGTATCAACTTTTTTTGGTAGAAGAGGTTCGATTAAAACGGCCATGAGGGCCATTCTCCACGTGTGTTCCGCAACACTTTCCTGGCGGCCGCTGGAGGTATAACTATGTCTCAATTCAAATTTGAGCCGTTCTGCGAGAGTCAGCACATTTAACACTGCTTCCAATTTATCTCTCATAGGTTAAAATTTTAAGGGCGCAAGTTACAAAGAAATTTTGGAAGGTTAACTGAGGCTTTCTATTTCCTGTGTGGTAAAAAAGATTACCACAACGACACCCAGGCACATAGGTTCTCAACTTTGGACGGCAAACCGTTAATGAAAGGATTTACGCATTTTGCATCTTCCTAACTGTCAATTGGAAACATGTGCTTACGTTTCAATTTGCTACATTTTAATTTTGCGCACCATTAAACCAACCATGAAAAGAATTAAAATCATCCTGACTGCAGGGTTGATTCTCTTCTTAACAATTATATATAATGCCTGCAGAAAGAATAATGATAAAAAGGAAACATGCAGGATCAGCACAATTGGTGTTCGAACTTCCACCACTCAGAATACATTTTCTTATGATGCAAGCGGTCGTATCACGAGATTGGTTGCAGGAGGAAATCTTACAGCATATTCTTATTCCGGCAACACGACGACGATAACAATGCTTGACTCGGGAAAATTTGTGAGTAAGACAACTGTGATTACGAATGACGCCGGTCTTGCAATAAACGTAAGGACGGAAACCAATGAAGCAGGTACTGAGTGGGATAATAGTTTTATGAGTACAACGATGATGAATTGATGCGATCAACGAATACATCATCAACAGCACGAGCGCCCTATGTCACAACCTATAGCTGGAAGGATCACAATATGGTTTCGACGACCGCTGATACGACGACAACAAATTTTGGATACTATACTGATAAGGCAAGACAAAGCGGTGATTATTTTTTGCTTGTTCAAACCATTCAGGGATATGAAATCATTCGTTGCAAAAATCTATTGAAGACCGTCGGAAGCTCGACACTTGCCTATGAATTTGGCGATGGCGGTAAAATTACTTCTCTGTCGGCAACAACCGGGTCCAATACATCCTTTTTGGATTTCGAATACCAATGCAATTAGTTTCGGAATTGTTACAAATGTGAGAATGTGGGAATGTGGAGATGTGAGAATGTGGAAATGTGGAAATTGGGCGAGAGTCGTCATTTCGAACGGAGTCCGCCGGAGGCGGACGAAGTGAGAAATCCCGTACCATTTATTGGAACTGAATATATCGGTATCGCTATGATTTATCTCGACGTTAATGGCTAAAGATTCGGTTAGATTTCTCACTTCGTCCGCCTCCGGCGGACTCCGTTCGAAATGACGACTCTCGCCCAATTTTCACATTTTCACATTTTCACATTTCCACATTCCCGGATTGAGTCGCTCCTTCCAGCAACTAATTCCCCGATTTCTCTGTATATTTTAGAGTCAAAACCCGGTATGGAACGCAGGTTGCATAGATTTATCGTCTCATTTCTTTTTGTCGTCTTTACATGCAATATATTTTCAAACTGTTTTGCGCAGAATGAGTATCTCGCAACATTAGACTACAATACTGCCAGCGTTCAAAGAATTGGAAATAGTGTTCCTGGTGTAACATGGGTGAATGACCGAAGTGCGTATGACAAGAATCATCAGCGTTTCTTTTTCCAGGGAGGTGCGGTGAACGGACCGCCATGGTCGTTATTTACGATCAATGCGGTGGCTGGTGATGTGATTTATAGTGTTTCTTTTTCTTCAAGTATCGGCAGCGGCACAGTGGCGGGTCTCCAATACGATAATTCATCGAACACGCTTTATGGACTTTTCTTCGCCAATTTCCTGACGTACTTTACAAGTATTGATCCGGCGACGGGCACTGTAAGTATCATTAACAGTATTCCGCCATTCAATGGATTTTGTCAAGCAACCTTCGACGAAAGGGACCATACATACATTATGGCGAATGGCAGCACGTTGCTGGGTCTTGATGCAAACACTGGTACGATTAAAAATAATCTCGTTGGACTGACGATCAATAACCCTGTATATGATAATCGGACAAATAGATTGTACGGGATTAAGATTTCTCCAATTTTACAGTCCCCACAATTCGATTCGATCGGTTTGTCAGCGGGAACTCTTTTTCGTATTGCAGACTTGCCACAGCTAAGCTTGCCACAGGTGTCCGCATACACAATTGATGAGCAATCGAACAAATATATTTTTGTCGGTACGGATGATGACGGAACTGCTTGCGTTAATGATTTTTTATACGTGCTTGATGTTAGCAATGGGGCGATTCTTGAACGTACGACGTACCCATACGCGAAAGCAAAAGGCAGTGCCAATTCCACTTATGAAAATGTTATAGATTTCAGTTTTGATAACTCACGGCAACGACTATACGCACTTAATTGGTATCCGCCGGATAAACCGGCAAGACCAATTATTACCGCCACCGCATCGGCAAACCCGGCGTGCGCGGGAAGTTCCGTAAATTTTACTGCCAGTTCCGATGTGTCTCTTGATCATGCCGACTTCCAATGGTTTGTTAACGGGCTAGCCCGCGGCAATGCAACCACCTTTACGACTTCTGATTTAGTCGACGGTGATATTGTTCAGGCAATTCTCGATTGTGTTGTTCCCACTGATAGCTCTAATGCAATTGTGATGAGGATCGCTGCCGGCAGCCCTGCGATTTCTATTTCAGCATCTGCCGGCGATTTTTGCAGCGGAGATACAATCGTTTTCTCGGCGACGACGACCGGCACAGGTTCAGGGAATTCATATCAATGGCAACTTAATGGTGAAAATATTGGTACTGGCGCCGACACCTTAATGAGATCGGGTTTGAACAGTGGAGATTTGATTCATTGTATTATGAATACGATACAACCGTGTATGACATCAATAGTTTCCAATGATATCAATATTTCAACAAAACCAAGTCCACAAATATTTATAGGAAGTGACACTGTTGTGCTTCCGGGCGCTTCGTTTCAATTCAACCCTTCGATCACCGGGAATATTCTTTCATATGAATGGTCGCCTGCAACTTATTTGAACGATGCATCGATTCCCAATCCGGTATTTACTGCCGGAACAACAACGGACTACGTGTTGTCTGTTTCGGCGGACAATGGCTGCAAGGCCGATGCAAAAATTTCGGTTGCCGTGTACCGTGAGTTAAGAATGCCGAACTCATTTACTCCAAATGGTGACGGAAGGAATGATGTGTTTCGCATTCCCTCATCTACGCCTCAAAAAATAAAATCTTTTGCAATCTTTAATCGTTTCGGTGAAATGATTTTTCATTCAACAAATAGCGGAGCAGTATGGGATGGAACGTTTAACAATCAACAGCAGCAGACAGGCACATATGTTTGGGTGATTGAGTACGAGGATCCGTTTACCAAGAAAAATGTTGTAGGGAAAGGGACCGTCGTATTGGTGCGGTGAAGCAATGATTGAATGAGTGAATTACTTGACAGGTAAATGTAAATTTGTTATTGAAATCTAAATAATCAACATGGGGCTTTCAAATATTCCATTTCAAACAATCGATTGGAAAAACGTACCGCGTACCGAGCATGTCGGAGAAACGGGAACATCTTTCTGGCAAACGATTCAATTCGACGGACTACGCATCCGGGTTGTTGAATACACCAAGAACTACCTTGCCAATCACTGGTGCCAAAAGGGTCATATTGTTTTTGTGCTTGAAGGAGAAATGACCAGTGAATTGGATACCGGGGAGAAGTCGGTTTTGTCAAAGGGAATGAGCTACGTTGTGAGTGACGATTTAAGTTCGCATAGATCGATAACGACCGATCGTGTTAAATTGCTCATTATCGACGGGGATTTTTTGCGCAGCCGCTAATTCAATTGTGTGAAGGCAAATAGTCATGGTTGGGTTGACAAAAATTTTTTAATTGCTTCTTTGACTTTTTCTCCTTCACAACCGGGGCCGATATGTCCGCAGTCAGTATCAAGCTCAAGTAAGTTGGCATGTAAATAACCAGCGAGCTTTGCTGCCGGAAGTGGATTCACCATATGATCTTGTTTCGAAGTGACAACAAGCATTTTTGCTGTGATTTTTTTTGCAACTTCTTCAAGTGAACCGTTGACATCTTTCGCTATGTCGTTTGACAGCATGGCCTGCAATTGTCGAATGCGATCGTTCCAGTCAAATTTTTCCGAGTGCACGACATTTGACAAGTAGTGATCAAAGCTGTCGCGGGCAATATTTGTAGCGAGATAGGTCGGCGATTCCAATGCAAATGCATGCATGATAGAAGCCGCAGGGATAGGCGGCAATCCTTTATAATTTCCATTATGAAATGCGGTATCGCGTTGAATGGCGTGCATTTCACCATTCCATAATAGTAAATCGGCTGCATCAAGTTGCGGTGAGCCTACGATCGGAATGATTTTATCTGCAAAATTTGGATGACTGACCGACCATTGGAAAGATTGCATTCCGCCCATCGAAATCCCGCCAATCGCAAATACGTGCTGCAGGCTGAAATGTTTTGTCATCAGTATGTATTCCGATTCTACCATGTCCCGAATAGAAAACTTTGGAAATGAGAGACGCGGTTGGCGCTTGCTGTTAGATGGAGAAGATGAAATTCCATCCCCCAATGCATCAATCAATATTAAATAATATTGAGTTGTATCGATTAGTTTGTCAGGCACCGCACCTTCGAGTCTTTCCGTTGTGCCAGTAAACCAGGTTGGGAAGATGATCACATTGGATTTGTTTTCATTCATTTTGCCGAAGGTTCTGTATCCGAGGCGGCAATCATAGATAGTGGAACCGTTTTCAAGTTTAAAATTTCCGATAGAAGCAAACTGTTGTCTCGTTTGATTCTTTTTCTGTGCAAGAATAAACGTCGTAATAAAAACGAAAATGCTCGTGAGAATGAGATGAAAGAGTCGCATATTGATTGTCAGGGTTTAATGTTTTTGAATCAACCACACATGTGTTAGCTCAAACTCTTCAAATAGTCAGCGTTATTCTTTGCACTTTGCATCGGTGTTTCTTCGAAATATCTTGATTGTTCAACGAAGAAATATTTCGTGCCATTTTCCAATGCGGTATTGATAAGTTTTGGATAATTGATGATGCCTTGCCCGAGATCGCAGGCAGATTCATCCTGGCTTCCAGCCGGCAATCGCTCTTTCATGACATCGCGCATATGGCAAAGACGAAAACGGTCCTTATATTTTTTCAGGTATTCTTCCGGATCCTGCCCTTCGGTGACAGTATAATAAAAATCCATTTCAAAATCAACCAGGTCCTTGTCGGTATTGTCTAATAAGACCTCAATTGGCATTTGTCCATCGACCTTCTTGTACGGATAGTCATGTGCGTGATATCCAAATCGAATTCCGTGGTCTTTGCAAATTTTTCCTCTCCGATTAAAATCTTCGGCAATCTTTTTAAAATCGTCGATTGATTTTTGTGGTCCTTTCCACGGACAAATCAGGTATTTCATTCCTATCTCGGACGCATCAACCGCTTTCTTTTCAAATGGAATTTCGTCATCATCGTAGTGAGTAGATATCAGACTGAGTTTGTATTGTGAGGCAACTTTTTTGAATTCTTTGTTGGACATCCCCCAATACATGCCTTTGCTTCCTTTAAAACTTTCTAATTGGGTATATCCCATATCTCCCAAAATGCGTAACACGGTAGCAGGATATTTTTCCATCTCGTCTCGAACCATGTATAATTGGATACCAAAATTTTTCAAGGCTGCGCTTGGAAATGCAATTGACAGACCATTTTTGGCAAATGCCAGCGCTGCAAGTACTGTACTACCCGTACGGATAAAATTTCTTCGGGTAACCATGATGTTTATATTAAAGATTTCCTTTTTTCAATTCGTCGACGGCAAAATTTGCGGCCCTGGCTGCGAAGGCCATATATAAAATGGAAGGGCTTTGATTCCCGGTTGTTGTCATACACGCCCCATCTGTTACAAAAACATTTTTGCAAAGGTGAAATTGGTTGTGTTTGTTTAGTAATGATGTTTTTGGGTCGTGACCCATTCTGCATCCACCCATTTCATGGATATCGAGTCCCGGCGCCTGTTTCGTATCGTGCTTCACAAGATTTTGAAGTCCGGCGACGCTGAGCATTTCAGCACTTTGTTCGAGAAAATCTTTTATCATCTTTTCGTCATTATCGTCATACGACACCGAAGTAATTAATTGCGGAATTCCCCACGGATCTTTTTTGTCTGAGCTCAGCCTGACATGATTTGTTTCTTTCGGAAGCGTTTCACCTTGAATATACATTCCGGCGGTCCATGGTCCGGGTTCGGTAAGCGCATCTTTATAGTCCGCGCCAATTCCTACGCTTCCGGAATCATTGAAAGCGCCGCGACGTGAGGCCCAAACGAAAGTTAGGAAACCGCCGAGATAATCTGTGTCCTGTTTATGCAGGTTACGATAATTTGCAATCATTGGACTTGTTGGATTTCTCCCGTACAAATACTGGTCTTTGAAACCATCATATGTTCCGCGTACGCTTGCGCGGTAGTTGTGAAATGCGATAAATTTTCCGAGTAGACCATTGTCGTTTCCAAGTCCATTTGGAAAACGCCTGGAAGTTGAGTTTAATAATATAAGATTTGTATTGAGACAGGCGGCATTTACAAAAATAACTTTTGCAAAATACTCAACCGGCTGTTTGGTGTTTGCATCAATAATGCGAACGCCGGTTGCTTTGCCTTTTTGCTCGTCAAAAATAATTGAGTGAACTACCGAATGCGGACGAATAGTTAAGTTGCCAGTTTTTTTTGCCCAGGGCAGCGTGGAGGATACTGAACTAAAATAGCCACCGTATGGACAGCCTCTTGTACAAAGATCACGCGCCTGGCATTGACCGCGACCTTGCTGAATATGAATCGGCTCCGGTTTAGTGAGATGTGCCCAACGTGTTCGCACCATGAATCGATCCTTATAACGTGCACTTAATTTTTGATGAATCTCAGATTCGAGACAATTGAATTCAAAGGGTGGAAGATAATCGCCGTTTGGCAACGCTTCCACATTTTCGTTTCCGCCGCAGATTCCCGCAAATTTTTCGACGTGAGAATACCAGGGAGCGATATCTTCGTAACGAATGGGCCAGTCGACGGCATAACCGTAACGCATAGGCGCTGTAAATTCAAAATTGCTCCATCGCTGACAGGCTCTTCCCCACATGATGGATTTTCCACCGACCTGGTATCCACGGATCCAGTCGAATGGTTTTTCCTGAACGTAGGGATGCTCTGCATCTTTCACAAAAAAGTGATGCGTGTCTTCTCCATATGCATAGCATTTACTGATTACAGGATTGTTGTCGATAACGGAGGCAGGCTCTGCCATCCGATGAGGAAAATCCCAGGGATTTTTTGTTGCGGTTGGATAATCCTTAATGTGTTCGACGTTTCGACCACGCTCAAGAACGAGTGTTTTGAGTCCGCGATCGCAGAGTTCCTTTGCGGACCAGCCGCCGCTGATTCCGGATCCGATTACAATTGCGTCATAAGTGTTTTGATCTCCCATACGGCATAGTTTAGCGTAAATTTATTACAAATAAGGTCAGGTTGCCAACTCGGAGCAGAAGTTGACAAACCGGAAATGAAGTTCGAGCTGATCATTGGACTAGTATAGCTGCAAAAGAAATATGCAAATTCATTTAAAAGAATTGATTTAGGCCGGTTATCAGCCTGTGGCTACGAGTCGTCAATCCTACTAACTAATTTGTTAAAAAGTTAATTCGACGAATGACATGAATAAAACGAATAGACGTGAACGCATCAAAATTAAATCGCTTGTTCATTTATATGAAGTCATTCCTGATGATCAACGAATAATCGTCGACGTTCTAAGACAAATCATTATCGAAAATCTTCCCACGGGATCCAGGGAAAAAATATCTTTCAACGTGCCATTTTTCTATAGAAAAAAGGGGATTTGTATTGTATGGCCCGCTGCTATTCCAGGTGGTGGCATCAAAAGAGGTGTGTTGTTGGGATTTTGGTATGGGAGTCTACTCGCTGATACGAGCCATTATCTCACAAAAGGAACGAACAAGCGGGTGTTTTATAAAATTTTCTATTCCGTCGATGAGATCAATGAACGTGCGATTGTGAGATTGTTAAAGGAAGCGGTACGGATTGACGGTTGATTGATTCATCCGGGTTTCTTATCATGACGAGTAGACTACCGCCTTCAAAAATTCGCCTCCAAACACACGCGAACAATTTTTTCGTGCGCAAACCCGTCGTACTTGTCGCAATTTGCCTCCAATATGTCGCAATCCACATCCCTGAAAACATTTCCCTTATTTATTTTTGCTGAATAAAAAAATTAATATGTCATTTGAAGCCTATATCAATAACATCAAAACTAAAACAGGAAAATCTCCAGGTGATTTTAAGAAACTGGCAAAGAAAAAAGGGTTGCTAAAACCTGGAACAAAAGCAGGTCAAATAGTAAGTTGGCTCAAAGAAGATTTCGATCTTGGCTACGGCCACGCCATGGCTATTTTTAAAGTGTTCAAGGACGAGGGAGCGTTTGATGCGAAAACGGAATAATTAATATGCTTTTCTTTTAAGCAGCGCCGATATACCAACTACTATCCATATGATATTGATTGCCGCAGACGGCCATGCATGATGATAAATCGTGTTTACGATAAGAAACCCGCTGCCCAGTATATTCAACACATAATATAGAATACTATCCGATGATAACTTTTTAAAAATATTCATCGCATATGCGCAAATAACCATAACAGAGCCCAGCCATCCGATTATCTCAATGATCATCTTTCTGTTTTTGACAACGTGAAGGTAGTGCCGGGATGGCGTATTCCATACTCAATTAATATTTTCATCTCTAACATCGCCAGTCATTATCGGGTTCACATTTTCGGAGTAACTTGTATTCGATTTTGCATTTGCCGCAAACATTTGTCACGCTATAGGTCAAATCGAATGGACACAAATCAACTTGCCAATTCAACCATAAAAAAAGCCATCGACGCATTACAAGCCGCCGATAGAAAAGGTTGGTTCGATATTTTTACTGACAATGCCGAATTGTACGATGATGGCGACAAACAAAATTTCAAATCTTTTTTTGAAAAAGCACTGGGACACGAACGCTTCACAAAAATTGATAAGGTTTCAAGCAATGGATTAGAGATATATGGACAATTCCACAGCGACCAATGGGGCGATTTCAAAACTTATTTTAAATTTCACGTAAATCATCAGGGAAAAATAAGTCGTCTGGATATTGGACAAGCTGACTATTGATGTTCAAACTAATTATTCAGTTATGTTTGAAGAAGAACTGGCGGAAATCGAAAACAGAAAAAGAGCGACACGGAATCTAAAGTTGTCGATCGTCGCCGTCGTGCTATCGTTATCCTGGAAGGAAATGTTTTTTCTTATTTCCGGATCCTTTTTTTCATCAGGCACGCGACTCGCTCTTTGGCTTTTAGTCATCTTATTTTATGGGACCGTTGCGGCCAGTGGCATTGTGGGAATTATAGCATTTAAAAGCAGCATTGCCAGTTTGTACACTTTTAGAAACTATAAAAATTATGTGGCGCTGGGATTAAGCGTCTTTGTACTGGTCTTTTTGGCGAATGAAATATTGCTCCAAGTATGAATGCAATTCTATAAATAAACGAATATAATTTTTGAATCATATGCCTGGAGAAACCGATCTTTCGACATTGCTCCGATCGATGCGACCCCAATTAAATCCGGGCGAATACGTTTTTTGTTGTGTCGATGATCTGAACAAAATAGAAATAAACGATGTTGTATCTATAATTCGAGAATCAGAGGGTTTTACAGTTGTTGTGGAAAAAAAAATTGCTGATCAATTCAAACTTTCATATTCCTTTGTCTCGAAATGGATCACGTTAACGGTTCATTCTTCCCTGGAGGCGGTCGGACTGACTGCCGCGTTTTCGAGTGCTTTAGCCAATGAAAATATAAGCTGTAATGTGATTTCCGGGTATTATCATGATCATATTTTTTTGCCAGTTGAAAAAGCAGACAAGGCAATTGAAGTATTGATGAAACTGGCTGCGAATTAAAAATATATTTTAAAATAATTTAACTGTGTGCCGTTTGAATTATAACTATACCCTTTATGCTAGTTCAGGAAGATGATTCTTCTTTCGTAGAAATCATAAATCATTATCGCGACATCTGGAATAGTGATCCTAATTTTTATCTTATAGATCATGGACCAGTTCATAAGTTGCCATATAATTTCCGTGTGCTTGAGTTTGAACCAACTCCTTCGCGCAATATGTGGACATACGCCACCTGCGGTATGTCATTGCCTTCAGATCCGCAGCCATTAGAGCTTCATATTTTTTCTCCCGAAAAAGACACACAGTTTATTGAATTGCTTACTGCAATTGCATATTATCATCACAACACAAAAAAAGTTGGACTATATCACAGCTTTAATTTTGGAAAGCCTCTTACAGAAAATTCTTTGTGCACACATGGATTTATTTCGCAACCATTTCTCGACGGACCAACATTGGAAGATCTTTTATTGAAAGACATCAATACCAATATCAAATTCTTTTGGATTATTCCAATCACGGAATCCGAATTGAATTATAAAAAGAAATATGGTTCTCAAGCCCTGGAAGATACTTTCGAAAAGAATCAAATAAACTACATAGATTTTTTAAGAGGAAGTGTGGTATGAACGTAGCAGACAGTTTGGAGTTCGCCAGCAGACAGACTCAGGATGTATCTTTCACTTGAGTCTGTCAACTGCCAATTCCCAACTATCAACTCACTCAGACCGCAAACTTTTCACCGGGTTTGCCAACGCCGCTCTAATTGCCTGGAAACTTACTGTTAGCAATGTGATAAATATTGCGCCTGCACCTGATAATGCAAAAATCCACCAGGAAATCGGTGTGCGGTAGTCATAATTCATCAACCAACTTTGCATATAATGTCGCGCGACCGGTATTGCGATTACAAGCGAGATACCAACGAGGATAACAAACTCCTTCGACAACAATCCCCAGAGATTTAGCACCGATGCACCAAGTACTTTTCTTACGCCAATTTCTTTCGTGCGTTGCTCCGCCACAAAGGAAGCTAGGCCAAACAAACCAAGGCAAGAAATGAAAACAGCTAGTATAGCAAAAAAACCGGCGAGAGTGCCTGTCCGCTGCTCTGTATTAAACTTTTTTGAAAAATCATCATCGACAAAAGAATAAGAGAACGGACTGGATGGATTTATCTTGTTGAATACTTCGCCGATCTTGTTCAATGCTTCACGTGTTGCAATTTGTGGCGCAAGTTTGATATTAATAACACGTACATCCCGATAGTTCAAAACGTAAACGGTGGGCTTCACCGGTTCAAACGGCGATTCACGGACCAGGTCTTTCGTCACACCAATAATTTTATAGTTTCTGCTATGAAGGACTACCGAACTTTCCATCGGTTTTTTAAAACCCATCACCTTCACTGCTGCTTCATTCAATATCATCGAAGCAGAGTCGGTTCCAAATTCTCTTGAAAAATCCCTGCCTCCCGAAATAGTCCAGCCGATTGTTTTTCCAAATTCATGTGTAACCGAATTTGCCGCCACCAGCGGGTGCTCATCCGGATTTTTTCCTTGCCAGGAAATATCTGTTGTGCCACCATTTTGCGAGGCCATAGAACAGGAAGACTCCGAAAATTCATAGACAGCACCTGTATTTAGTAAACTTGTTCTGAGCGTTGTAAAATGATTCGCCACTTCAGTGTTCATTTGAATTTCAATTAATCTTCCCCGATCGTATCCGACCGGACGATCCTTGGCAAACTGAATTTGTTTAAAAACGACGATGGTTCCAATTATTAAAATTACCGACACTGTAAACTGTAGAACTACCAAAACTTTTCTGGGAATAGAAGCCAAACGCCCCGCCCTGAAAGTTCCCTTTAAAACTTTAACTGCATTAAAAGAGGATAAATATAGCGCCGGATAACTTCCTGCAATGACTCCTGTCAATAAACTAAATCCAATTCCAATAAACCAGAAATAAGGATTTGTCCAAAGAATGACCATCTTCTTATCTGATACATTGTTGAAGAACGGCAATGAAATTTCAGCTAATAGTAAAGAAAGACTAAATGCAATCAGTGCAATCAATATCGACTCGCTCAAAAACTGTGTGATCAGTTGTGCACGCAACGAGCCGATTGCTTTTCGAATTCCGACTTCTTTTGCCCGCTTTTCTGAACGCGCTGTGCTAAGATTCATGAAGTTTATGCATGCTAGCAACAATACAAAAACACCAATTGCACCGAAAAGCCAAACGTACGTGATAAGGCCGCCAGTATTTACGCCGTTTTGAAAATCCCCGTATAAATGCCATTTACTCATTGGGTGGATAAAAAATTCCGGCTTGTATACAGGTGGTTGCGGAAATTTCATCGCAATGTCTTTGATACGTGCAGAGGTTTTTTGAAAATCTGCGCCATCTTTCAACTGCACATATATTTGCCACGAATTATCACCCCAGCTGTTCTTTGAATCCCTGACCCGCGATTCATTTGATTCATATAGGTCCCATGCCGCAAAAAAATGTACGTCATTGAAACTGCTGTTATTCGGGAAATCTTCAAAAACGCCACTAACCCTTACCGTTAGCTTGTTGTCAATCTTTAATATGTTATTAAGAGGATTATCCGATCCGAACAAATTTTTTGCTAACGACCGGGAGATCAATACAGCATTCATATCACGCAACGATCCCTTTCCACTGATCATTTTCAATGACATCATGTCTATAAATTCCGGTTGCACATAGTTGCCGGTTTCCTTGAATTTTTTGTCGTCTGTCGACAGGATGCCATCCTGGCGTTGAGAAAGGCTCACGCGTTTGAATTCGGGATATTTATTGCGAAGTTCCTGCGCGAGAGGGATCGGTAATACATTGTAGGATGATTTGACACTTGTAAACGATACAAATTGCCAAACCTGGCCAATCCGGTAATAGTTTTTGACGGATCGATCAAATGAAACCTCATCATAGATCCACAGGCCAATCAACAAAGCGACGGCCATACCTATGGCCAATCCGCCCACATTGATCATCGAAGAAATTCTGTTTTTGATGAGATTGCGAAAAGCGATTCGAAAGAAATTTTTTAGCATTTCAATTAATTTAACCGGTTAAATTATAATTCGCCTTGCGAGGGAAAACTTGCAATGGCAACACTAACAAAGTGCCAACAATTATATAGTTGCGAATTAATAATTTATGTTGCACCAGCTAAAGAAAACTGTACGGTTTTGATACGCGGGCTGTGCGGTTTAGTGGAGGTTAAGATTAAATGATTAACGTTAACCTTAGCTAAACCGAAATACGCTCAATACAAAAATTATCAAAAACAAAATTAACTGGAGGAGGAAGCTTGTATTCAAATTTCTTTTGAGCGATTCGAGTTTCCTGTTGTCGGTATGGTCAGATGAAAGCAGGCGAGTTAGCTTCGTATTCTGCCGCCTGGCATAGATTGCACCATTCAGTACTATTAAAATTACAAGTAACATTTTTATCCTGAACCATACTTGTGCAGTTACACCTTCCCGTAAAATGGAAACCATAATGAACCCCGTAACAATTGTTAGCAATCCTCCAATACCAATTATTCTTCCGAAAATCATTGTTGCGGAATTCATCAAAATCGCTTTTGCTCTGTCCGTTCCAATTAATTTCCAACTTTGAAAAGATAATGCATAGCTGGCGATCGTCAAACCCGCCAGGATTATTATGCCCGTGATATGCAGCACGAGACTGATCTGAACTATGGTAAACATGTTTTTAAATTTAGTAAGCTACTTCAACAATAGATTGATAAGTGTTTGAATCTTCAAGATGATTCAAAATAAAATGTGCGAGATCTGCGCGCGAGATACTGGCGCATGCCGGCAGCCATTCGTTAATTGCAAACCGGTATTTTTCCTTTCGTTTTTTCATCGTTAGTCTCGGCGGTCTCACAACGGTCCAATTCACTCCGCTTGCTTTTAATAATCGTTCCATCAATAACAAATCGTGGAAGGGATTGCGCAAAAGGCGTTGTAAAACTTTCGTTCCAATTCGAAGCAGGAACGTCAATTTGGGATTTGTTTCAACCGCCGCAGCTGAAATACAAATGATCCGCTTGATTTCATTTTCCTGCATCGATGACAACATGTTCGCAATCCCCTGAGAATAAATTTTTGTCGCCTCATTAAATTCACTTCCGAGAGCAGAAATAATAATATCCTGTTCACGAATGGCCGCCCTAAAACTTTCTGCATCGAGAACATTGCCTTTAACAACAGTAAGGTTTACACGTGGAATATGCAGTGACTCAGGATTTCTTGCAACGGCGGTGACTTCATGTCCCGCATCAAGCGCCTGTTGAACGATTTCTCTGCCGCTTCTTCCCGTAGACCCAAAAACCATAATCTTCATAAGAAATATTTCTGCAGAAGACAAATTAGTCTGCGTGGACGTGACAGGTTACATCAGTTTTTTTAATTTTTCTTTATTGCTTTGGACATATATATTAGCAATGAGACCATTCCGCACTTCAAGAATAACAAGGTTCAGCGGATTTCCATTAATATAACTCGCCAATGCCGGCATATCATTTACCATTACAATCTTGTTACTAAAACCGGGAACATACATTTGCATTGTCCTCACTACATTGATAATGAATTTTGCCACAGGTTCACGCTTATGTAACGGCTTCAACAACGCGCCAATCCGCCGTCCATTCACGATAAATGACGATCCGTTGCCGTCAGTCATCATGACAATGTCTTCTTTCAATAAAGATATCAATCCTTCCATATCACCTTCTGTGCACGCCTGCAGGAACTGTTTAAAGATTCGCTCATGCGTGGCCATATCGATCACAAATCTTTTTTTATCATCACTGATATGTTGTTGCGCACGTTTGAATATTTGCCGGCAATTCTCATTTGTTTTCCCAATTATTTCCGCGATCTCGTCGTAATCGTACGAAAAAATTTCTTTGAGAAGAAAGACGGCCCTTTCCTGCGCAGTGAGTTTTTCCAACATAACCATAATGCCAATGGATAACGGATGAAACATTTCAATCGGTGGACGGTCATTCTCACCCGTAGAGACAAGCGGCTCCGGTATCCACGGACCAATATATCTTTCTCTTTCTTTTTTCAAACGATTCAGCTCATTGATGCATTTATTCGTAACCGTTTTTACAAGGTAGGATTTCGGATGCCGTACGGTCGGTTCATCAACAGTTAACCACTTTTCATACGCATCCTGCACAATGTCCTCTGCATCCGCAATTGTGCCTAGCATATTGTAGGCAACGGAGAAAAGGAAGGATCTATATTCGAGAAAGGTTTCAGTTTTTGCCATAAGAAAGTAGACAAATCAGACTGCGAATTTGTGACAGGCGGACTTAAATGTGGAAATGTGGAAATGTGAGAGTGTGAAAATTTCGGGAGTCGTTATTTCGAACGAAGTCCGCCGCGGCGGACGAAGTGAGAAATCCCGCGCCATTTGTAGGAGGTTGCATTGACAAGGCGTGTTATTAATTTACAGGAGTGGTCGCTAAGAATTCGGTTAGATTTCTCACTACGTTGCTTCGCTGCGCTCAGCAACTCCGTTCGAAATGACGACTCCCGGCATTTTCACATTTCCACATTTTCCATATTTTATCAAGTTTGATCTGTCAGCCTCATCCCAATCTCCCTTAATTTTTTTCTTGCATCGACATCATATGCCTGCGCATTCGCTCTCGATTCCCTCATTACATTGAAATATTTTCCTGTTACATTTTTCAACTCGGGAGACAATGCAAGGTACAACTCAGCATCCGCACCGCTCTGAGCAGTGCCATGTGGTGTGATACCCGCTTCGCGTACCATCCCGGTATCCAGGTACGTTCCCGGATGCAAACAATTCACCGTAATCTGGTCACCTTTTAATTCTTCAGCAAGATCAATCGTAAACATAACTATCGCCAGTTTACTTTGTGTATATGCTGTGACACCGTTAAAATCTTTTTCGAGCATGATATCATCAAAATGAATCGGCGATTGTCCACCAGAAGCAACATTCACAATCCTTGATGGTGCTGCATTTTTAATAGCTGGCAGTAGGAGATAAGTCAACAAAAAAGGCGCTAGATAATTAACTGTGAATCTCGTTTCCGTGTTATCCTTTCCATAACGCGGCGCGGAAAAACCGGCGCCTGCATTATTGATAAGAATATTGATCGCATCGTGTTTCGATAAAATTTCCTTAGCAAGTTTTCGAACATCTTCCATCGAAGAAAAATCAGCGAGATATCCTTCAACATGCGCTTCTGGATTTACAGACCTGATCTCCGCCAGTGCCTGATTGAGTTTCACCTCATTTCGTCCATGAATCAGAATCGTGCCGTAGTTCTTTTTAGCAAGATCAATTGCAACGAGTTTTCCAATCCCTTCTGTTGCTCCCGTTACGAGTATAGTCTGTGTCTTTGCCATTGTCTGTTCCTTTATTCAGCCAGGCTGAATGTTGAAATATATTTTGAGTAATAAAGAGAGCGGATAGCGTGTAGTAGGCTGCTCTTTTTGCTTCGCTCTACATAACAATTAGCTGATCATACTCCCAACCGCTTTTCTCACTTCCGGCGCCACTTTCGTTCCAAGCAATTCAATTGAACGCATCACCTGCGTATGTGGCATGGTGCCTACACTGATGTGTAATAAGAATCGCGTAAGTCCAAACATTTCTATTTCATACAAAATTTTGTCTGTGACCTCAGCGGGACTACCCACAAGCAGTGAACCTCTCGGTCCGCGCATCGCTTCGTATTGCTCACGACTCATCGGCTGCCAGCCGCGCTCTCTTCCAATCTGCGACATCACATAATGATAAGAGGGATAAAATTCATCGGACGCCTGTTTTGAATCTTCGGCTATATATCCATGTGAGTGTACACTCATTTGTAACTTACTTTCATCATGCTTTGCTTTCTTGTATGAATTGCGATATAATTCAGTCAATGGTTTGAACTGATCCGGACTTCCACCAATGATCGCAAGCGCCAAGGGCAAGCCGTACGTTGCAGCCCTTACAACCGATTGTGGTGTTCCTCCGACAGCCACCCAAATCGGCAATTCTTTTTGATAGGGCCGTGGATAGATACCAAGATTATTGATCGAAGCACGATGCTTTCCCTTCCAGGAAATTTTTTCACTTTCATTCAGCTTAACAAGCAAATCCAGTTTCTCTGCAAATAAATCATCATAATCATCCAAATCGTATCCAAATAGGGGAAACGATTCAATAAATGATCCACGCCCCGCCATGATCTCTGCTCTTCCATCCGATAATAAATCTATCGTAGCAAAGTCCTGGAACACGCGGACAGGATCATCCGAACTCAACACCGTAACAGCACTGGATAGTTTTATTTTTTTTGTCAATGGTGCAATCGCTCCTAAAATAACCGCGGGAGATGAAGCAACAAAATCCGGACGATGATGTTCGCCAACCGCAAACACATCTAACCCAAGTTGATCAGCCAATACAGCCTCTTCAACTAAATCATGCAGTCGCTGACTTGCAGAGACCGTTTGTTTTGTTGCCGGGTCAGGAGTTCTTTCAACAAAAGTACTAATGCCTATTTCCATGTCTTTACCTTTTTCGTTAGTCTACTAAACACGTAAGCTAGCAAATTGTTCGGAAACATTTGCAGGCGGCGAACATGGATTAATACGCGAAAAAATCAATAATTTAATAAATGGATAATCAATTTCAATTTAGGTAAACGCCGCCATTTCCACAACTTGAATGTTGAGTGTCGATTTATTGATTGTGGATTTATCTATTATTTCCGTTGGTCAAAAGTTCATGCGTCCCGAATGACTACTTCGCCGTAATTTTTTTAGAATCTTTCCCTCAATTGCAATATCTTTTGGATTATTTCAATTGAGCAAAAAATGAAATCTGTTCTTCTCTGCCTGCTATTGTTTGCCTCATTAGGTTGGAATTCCTTATCCGCTCAAAACAAAATATCAGTAACCGTCGTTCAACGTCCTCGTATCAATTCGACCAATACTTTTTATACTGGTAATAGATCTCCTCTTCTTCCACTTCGTTTAATAAAACTGCCGGTTGGCAGTATCAAACCCGGAGGATGGCTCTTGAAATATCTCGAATTACAACGAGATGGATTGACAGGGCATCTCGGAGAAATCAGTGCATGGCTCGACAAAAATGATAATGCATGGTTCAGTGGAAATGGACAGGGGTCGCACGGATGGGAAGAGGTTCCGTACTGGCTAAAAGGTTACGGAGATCTTGGATATGTTTTGCATGATGAAAAAATAATTGCAGAAACAAAGTTGTGGATCGAAAAAGTTTTTCAAAGCCAGACTGCCGATGGATATTTCGGGCCACGGATTATTGAAAACGATCATCAAACAAATAAAGGAGGTACGCCTGATCTTTGGCCAAATATGATCATGCTGTGGACGATGCAGTCGTATTACGACTACAGTCGCGATCCCCGCGTGATCCCATTCATGACAAAATATTTCAAATGGCAAATGACCGTTCCGGATGATCAGTTGTTGAAATTATATTGGGAGAATAGTCGCGGTGGAGATAATCTCTATAGTATCTATTGGCTCTATAATCGTACGGGCGAAAAATCGCTGCTTGATCTCGCGCAAAAAATTCATCGCAACACGGCGGATTGGACACAACGTGATAGCTTACCAAACTGGCACAACGTAAACATAGCACAATGTTTCCGCGAACCTGCAACATTTTACATGCAGGCAAAAGACAGTTCGTTTTTGAATGCAACCTATCATGATTATTGGTTGATTCGAAATCTATATGGACAAGTTCCCGGCGGTATGTTTGGTGCCGATGAAAACGCACGTAAAGGATTTGATGATCCGAGACAAGGAGTCGAAACTTGTGGTATGGTAGAACAAATGTCATCGGATGAAATATTGACTGCTATCTCCGGAGATCCAATGTGGGCCGACAATTGCGAAGACGTTGCCTTCAATACATATCCTGCAGCAGTGATGGCCGATTTCCGTGGACTTCGTTATATCACTTCACCAAACATGGTCGTGAGTGACAGCAGAAACCACGCACCGGGAATTCAGAATGAAGGTCCATTTCTGATGATGAATCCATTTAACAGTCGTTGCTGTCAACACAATCATGCGCAAGGTTGGCCGTATTACTCGGAATATCTTTGGATGGCTACACCGGATAACGGGATAGCAGCTGTTTTATATAACAATAGTGAAGTAACACTTCGCGTGGGTATGCGAAAAGGCAACCTCATCACTTTAAAGCAAACAACTAATTATCCGTTTGACGAACATATTAAAATTGAAGTCAATACAAACACGCCAACAAATTTTCCATTGTATTTACGTATTCCCGGTTGGTGCAATCATGCGAGCGTAAAAGTCAACGCACAGGAATTAAATGTACAGGCCATCACTTCATCTTATTTCCGTATCGAGAATATTTGGAAACAAGGTGACATAATAGAACTCATATTGCCTATGGAGTTCAAATTGCGTGAATGGAAAAAAAATAAAAACAGTGTAAGCCTCAATTATGGCCCGATTACCTTCTCCTTGAAAATTGACGAGTACTATAAGCAAATGGATAGTAAGAAAGCCACGATGTGGGATTCAAAATGGCAACCGAATGCTGATCAAACTAAGTGGCCCGCTTTTGAAATTTACCCGGCAAGCATGTGGAATTACGGTTTGATATTAACAAACAAACCTTTAACCGATCAGTTTGAATTGATAAGAAAGCCATGGCCTGCAAATAATTTTCCTTTTACGCAAGAGACCGTTCCGTTTCTTGTAAAAGCAAAAGGTAAAATGATTCCGGAGTGGACGTTGGATAAATACGGACTTTGCGACGTGTTGCCGGAAAGCCCTGTAGCCACTTCCACCAAAGGAGAAAACATTGACTTAATTCCAATGGGCGCGGCGAAATTGAGAATCGCATCTTTCCCCGTTGTAAAACCATAAAATCGAAAATATAAAACGAATGAAAAGGATCCTGTATTTATTTCTGCTCTTCTCAAATCATCTGGTGGCTCAGGTTGACAAAGCGCCGGCATATCCGTTGATCACTCATAGCCCATACTTAAGTGTTTGGTCATTTACGGATGAATTGAATGCTTCGACTACAAAACACTGGACAGGTTCCAACCAATCTTTATTAGGAATGATAAAAGTTGATGGAAAAGTTTATCGCTTCCTGGGAAAGACTGACAGGTCGAATGAAACAGTACTTGCTGCCGCCGACGAAAAAATGTATCGATGCAAGTATACCGAATCTGCTCCGGCCGAAGGTTGGATGAATGAATCATTCGACGATAGCAAATGGTTGACCGGATCTGCGCCCTTCAGCAATGATGCGAGTTATGCAAAAACAATATGGAAGACAAAAGATGTCTGGACGCGCCGTTCGTTTACACTCGACAAAATTCCATCAGGCAATCTCTATTTGAAATTACATAACGACGATGGCGTGGATGTCTATCTCAATGGCGAAAAAATTTACAATTGTGTTTGTGTAAATCGTAAGGCTACATATATTTTATTGGATGAATCAATAAAAAATAAATTGCGCAGCGGGAAAAATCTTTTGGCGATTCATTGCGAAAATACCGGGGGTGATGCATGGCTCGATGCAGGTTTGAGCACGGATCCAAAACCGTCTGCAGATGACGACAAGATCGCACCTGCAAAACAGGTTAGCCTGGATATGAATGCGACTCAAACAAATTATGAGTTTACATGTGGACCCGTGGAGCTGTTCGTCACTTTTACTTCGCCGCTTTTGATAAATGATCTTGAAATTATGTCAAGACCCGTGTCGTATATTTCTTTTAAGGTGAAATCAAATGATGCAGCCTCGCACACTACCTCCATATTTTTTGGGGCATCGACCGATCTGGCTGTTGATGTATCGTCACAAATGGTGACAACGCAACAATATACTTCTGGTAAACTATCATTGCTAAAGGCGGGCACAGTCGATCAGGCGGTTTTAAAGAAAAAGGGCGATGACGTGCGCATTGACTGGGGTTATGCATTTGTTGCCGCACCACTCGAGCAAAAAGCTGTTCAAAATATTTCCACACCCGATCTTGCCATTAAAGAATTTATCTCCGATAATCTTTCTGCCAAACCCAATCCCACTTCAGGAAAAAGTCTGATGTTGAATACTGTATTTTCCATAGGTAAAGTAGGATCAAATGAAACGGAACGACTCGTGATGGTTGGTTATGATGATTTATATGCTATCCAATATTTTCGTACGAACTTAAAAGGCTGGTGGAAATTAAATCCAGCAACAACAATTGAAAAAGTGTTGAACCAGGCTTACGATGATCGTCAGGCGATTTTCTCCAAATGTGATCAGCTGAATAAAATGATTTATAACGATGCCGTTAAATCCGGCGGAGAAACGTATGCGAAATTATGTCTCATCGCATATCGTCAATCCATCGCTGCTCATTCGCTGGTGAAAAGTCCACAGGGAGATTTATTATTTCTATCGAAAGAAAATTTTAGCAACGGTTGTATCAATACTGTTGATGTTACCTATCCCTCAGCGCCGCTGTATCTGGCATACAATCCAAAATTGATGAAAGGCATGCTAAGCGGAATTTTTTATTTCTGCGAAAAAAGCGGTTTATACAACCATCCCTACGCTGCGCACGACCTCGGCACATATCCGTTGGCAAACGGGCAGGCATATGGAGAAGGAATGCCTGTCGAAGAATCGGGTAATATGATTATTCTTACTGCTGCAGTTGCAAAGGCTGAAGGCAATGCCGACTTTGCAAAGCAGCATTGGAAAACGTTGACACAGTGGGTGGGTTATCTCGAAAAAGAAGGTCTCGATCCAGCGAACCAATTGTGCACGGATGATTTTGCGGGACATCTCGCACGAAATGCAAATCTTTCTGTCAAAGCCATTGTCGGCATTGCCTGTTATGGAATGTTGGCAGAGATGCAGGGAGATCACGCAACGTCCGAAAAATACCTGGCGATGGCAAAAGATATGGCTGGCAAATGGCAGGAACTTGCGGACGCCGGGGACCACTACGCGTTAACGTATAACGATAAAAATACCTGGAGCCAGAAATACAACCTTGTCTGGGATAAAATTTTTCATTTTGGATTATTTCCAGGCGAAGTATATAGCAAAGAGATTGCATACTATCTTACAAAGCAAAATACTTTTGGACTTCCACTCGATAGCCGCAAAGGATACACAAAGTCGGATTGGATCATGTGGACGTCAACACTCGCTGAGAGCCAACAAGACTTTGAAAAGTTGATCGACCCAATTTATCATTATGCAACGGCAACACCTACAAGAGTTCCTTTATGTGATTGGCACGAAACAACAGATGGCAGCCAGGTTGGTTTTCAGGCCAGAAGCGTGGTTGGTGGATATTTTATCAAAGTGCTGCAGGATAAATGGCGATAGTAACGTTCTCGTATAATCGAAAAGTCATAGCTATATGAATATCTCAAAACACATCAGTATTGCGCTCCTGTCAATCGTCTATGTTGCGTGCAACAACGCCGCCGATAAAAAAGAAGTCAAAACGGAAACGGATAGCGCTTCCGCCAAACCGGCACAGGCAACATTGCCATCCAAAGAATCCTTTCATCAAACGATGGATGGCAAGCAAGTGGACCTCTATATTTTGAAAAATAAAAACAATAGGGAAGCGATGGTTACCAATTATGGTGGACGACTCGTTAGTCTGCTTGTTCCGGATAAGAACAACAAGATGACAGATGTCGTGCTGGGTTTTGATAGTGTGCAGCAGTATCGAAGTTCTTCCGAAGCATATTTCGGCGCCACCATTGGTCGTTTTGGAAACAGGATCGCAAAAGGCAAATTTACATTAGACGGAAAAACCTATTCGCTATTTACCAATAATGGCCCGAATACATTGCACGGTGGTAAGAAAGGTTTCCAGGATGTCGTTTGGGAGGTTGCACAATCGAACGATTCTTCCATCCAATTATCATATTTATCAAAAGACGGTGAAGAAAACTTTCCGGGAAATCTAACGGCGAAAGTGACATACACTTTGCAAGATGATAATACATTGAAGATAGATTACCAAGCAAGCACCGATAAAAAAACCATCATCAATTTAACAAATCATGCTTTCTTTAATTTGAACGGGCAGGGTAGTGGATCAATTCTCAACCACGTTTTGCAAATTAATGCCGATAAGTATACGCCCGCAGATTCGACGCTGATCGCAACAGGTAAAATCGATCCGGTTGCCAACACGCCATACGACTTTACAAAACCAACTGCCATCGGTGCACGCATCAATGACGTCAATCAGCAACTAAAGAACGGGAATGGGTATGACATAAATTATGTGCTTGCGATGAATGTGTCAAAAGATCTCAGGCATGCAGCCACTGTTGTGGGTGATCAATCAGGAATAAAAATGGATGTCTACACAATGGAACCGGGATTGCAATTTTATACCGGCAATTTCATGCGCGGAAAAAATACCATGAAAGGTGGAAGCAAAGATGAATTCAGGAGCGCATTTTGTCTGGAGACACAACATTTTCCCGATGCTCCAAACAAGCCAAATTTTCCATCAACAGTGTTAAAGCCTGGAACGGTATATAAGTCGACGACCTTATATAGATTTTCCAAATAAGCAAATGTGATGAATGTGATGAATGTGATAAATTCAATAGTTATAAATTTGATCAGAAAAAAAAGTCTTCGATTCTTGAATGAGCCTTGGCTTAGAATTCATCACATTTATCACATTTGAATTTCACATTCGAACAAAATGAACAAATCTACCATAGAAGAAATCCGGGAACGTTTCGATAAAGATGTCGAGCGTTTTTCCAATCTCGAAACCGGCCAGGTGTCGACAATGGATGCAGAGATTTCTCTTGAGCTGATCACCGAATCAGCAAAGCGGTTGAGGCCGCAGGCGACACAGTTGCTGGATATCGGCTGCGGCGCCGGAAACTATACGTTAAAAATGTTATCTAAACTTCCCGATCTTCAATCCACGATGGTTGATCTGAGCAGACCGATGCTTGACAGAGCTTTGCAAAGAGTTTCGAACGTCACTACCAATCAAATAAACATCATTCAAGGCGATATCAGGGAAGTTTCTCTTCAGGAAAATCATTTCGATATTATTCTCGCGGGAGCCGTACTCCATCACTTACGGGATGATTCCGATTGGGAGTTTGTATTTACAAAACTGAATCGCGTATTAAAATATGGCGGCTGTCTGATGATTTCAGATCTTGTGACGCAAGACAGCGAAATGATGACTGATTTTTTCTGGGAGAGATATGGCGATTACCTGGAAAAAATTAACGGGAAAGCATATCGTGAAAAAGTTCTCGCCTACGTTGCAAAAGAAGATTCTCCGCGCTCATTAAATTTTCAAATCGATCTCATGAAGAAGGTCGGGTTCAATCACATCGAAATTCTGCATAAGAACATGTGCTTTGCCGCTTTTGGGGGAGTTAAAGGCTGAATGGGCAATACCAAATGCTTCTAAAAAAACTTTTTTCTTTTGTCCAATTCATTATAGTTGGCTTGTTATCCTCTTGCAAAACAGATTTCAAACAACTAAAAATTAGAATCATGAAAGAGTATGCTTTAATTTTCAGACACCAGGATGGAAGCAAAATTGCTTCCCCGGAACAAATGCAAGCTTGGATGAAACAAACAATGGATTGGGTTGGTCATATTGCGGCAAAAAACAAATTTGTCGCCGGTATTGGATTACCATTCGACAATGCGCGTGTTGTGCGTGCGAACCATATCGTGGAGAAATCTCCATTTGGTGCGCTTAATGAAACAATTGGTGGATACATTATTGTAAAAGCAGATTCCGTTGATGAAGCCGTTGAATTTGCAAAAGGAAGTCCCGTACTGCAAGGAGCTGAGAATAGTGTGGAGGTGAGGGAGATTGCGAGACATTGAGTTTGAAGAATGTGGAGATGTGAAAATGTGGAAATGTGATGAATGTGGAAATTGGGTCGGGAGTCGTCATTTCGAACGGAGTCCGCCGGAGGCGGACGCAGTGAGAAATCCCGTGCCAATTATTGGAACCAAATATTCGGTATCGGCATGATTTATCTCGATGATAATGGCGGAAGATTCGGTTAGATTTCTCACTCGTCCGCCTCCGGCGGACTCCGTTCAAAATGACGACTCCCGGTACATTTCCACATTCTTCATTTATCAAGCGGCAAATGCCGAAATACCTGCCAATTTACCTTCTTAAAATACCACTCTTTCTCAAACACTGCATTCATCTTTTCTGCAAGTTTTTTTGATGCGATGTTATCCGGGTGGATCAGGCTCATGAATGAGGTATCCGGCATTGATTCGTTCAAAATGTTTTTTATTCGAAGAACGGCTTCGCTCGCATAACCTCTTCCCCAAAAATTTTTTGAAAGGCTCCATTGAATTTCTGGGTCGGGCCATTGCGGGGGAAAATATGGTCCGGCAAAGCCAACGACTTTTCCACTTTGCTTTTCTTCCAATGCATAAGGTCCATAACCTCTGAACGACCAATGGCCGGTGAACGAAGCGATTTTTTGCCAAGTTTCATATTCGGTAAATGGTGTAAAAATCGTGTATTTTACAACTTCAGGATCGCCATATAACTCATACAAATCCTTCCAATCTTCTTCTTTAAAGATTCGTAAAATCAATCGTTCAGTTGGTATTCGGTCAGGAATAAGAAATTTCATATAGTTTTTTTGATTGCCGATTTTGCGGATTTCTGAAAAAGCCAAACGTCTAAAATATTGTAGCGCCCCTTAATTTTAAATAAACAGGGTTCCCGGCCCTAAACCATCCGCGAAAATCCGTAAAATCCTTGGATTCCGGCGATTCGCGATTCGGGATCGACCCTTTTTTTGTCGCAATCGTACCGTTGTATTATAATAATGCTAATTAAGTTTGTAAGATCAAACAGTTAAATCATGAAAGCAGGCGTCAAGTTCGAATCGGTGGATCAATATATTTCCGGTTTCCCGGCAAGTACAAAAAAATTATTGAAGACGATGCGAAAAACTATTCGCGATGCCGCACCCGACGCAGAAGAAGTCATCAGTTATAATATGCCGGCATTCAGACAAAATGGGATGTTAGTTTTCTACGCAGGATATAAAGGTCATATTGGATTTTACCCGGTTTCCTCTGCGATCAGGCAGTTTAAAAAAGATCTAGAACCTTATGAACAATCGAAGGGAACTATCAGGTTCCCATTAGATCAACCGGTACCGGTCAATCTAATTACAAAAATTGTAAAATTCCGTTTGCAGGAAAATGCAGAAAAGGCCGCACTCAAGTCAAAAAAGAAAAAATAAAGTTTTAGAAAATTATCAACTCAGTTTCTATGATTACGACAACAACAGATAAAAAAGAACTATTAGAGG
>Ga0163162_10000390_pt1 | contig 40144 bp, 60 predicted proteins | sample S55metaG_FD_115310 | JGI IMG/M metagenome (GOLD analysis project Ga0163162, IMG submission 115310) | Switchgrass rhizosphere microbial communities from Kellogg Biological Station, Michigan, USA - S5-5 metaG | ecosystem: Host-associated > Plants > Roots > Rhizosphere > Soil | place: USA... | reverse complement strand
TTGAGCGTTCTTCGAGAAGAGGAACGGGTTTAACGCCTAGTCGGGGCGTAGCGCAGTCCGGTAGCGCACTAGCATGGGGTGCTAGGGGTCGAGTGTTCGAATCACTCCGTCCCGACCATATTTAATGAGTAAAATCAGATACTTAAGCCGATCAGCTAGATCGGCTTTTTTGTGCCTGCGCAAAACTGGCGCAAAACTGGCACAAAACTACCCGGTGATTTCGCTGATATTCAGGTCCGGAATTGCCTCGGACCAGATGATTTCCTCGTGGTCTCGCTGGTAGTTTTTGGTCATGCCCTCGCTCGCATGGCCAGCAATTTTCTGACCATCCTTTCCGGCTTTCTTGTACAGGTGCAGCGACAGCGCTCGCACTTCGTGGAAGCCCGGCATCTCTTCCTCCTTCCATCCGGCGTAGCAGTTCGCCGCTTCCCTGGCCTCCTTGAATGCTCGCGTCAAATACCTCTCTTCAACTTTCGTCCAGTGATCCTTGGTCTGCGCCTGTTTCTGTTTCCGGCGCTCAGGCTTTCGGTGCACCAGGTAGGGCGATACGACGTCGTCACGACACCGGCTGATCACTGCCTGCAACTCCGGCGTTATCAGAAATCGTATCCATGCTGCGTCACTGGCCTTGGCCGTCTTCTTCTGTACCACGTATAGATAACCCTCCCGACTGCCATCAAAACGCATATCGAGGATGTCTGTCCTGCGCTGAGCGGTGATCAACGCTAGGTCGATTGCGTTCTGCAGCCAAGCCGGCGCCTTCTCCCGGATGGCTTTCAATCCTTCAACCGTATGGCGTTTGCGCTGCTTCTTCTCGATCCGGTTGATGGTGCTGGCCGCCGGGTTGTCCGGGCACAGGCCTTTGGACGCTGCGTGATTGAAGATGTCGATCAGTAACGCCCGGCACTGGTTCGCCGTGCGCGGGGTGAGCACGTCCAGCATCTCCGCGACCATGCGAATGGTTATTTGATCGATGGCCTTACCCTCGAACTGCTTGCGGAAGCGTCGGAAGTGCACGGCGTAAAGTCCCAGCGTACCTTTGGCCAACTCGCGCGGTGGCAAAACGTCGCGTTCGTAGGTGTCGAGGAAGCCGGAAAATGATTTTGATGAGCTGCCCATCACAGCGCCGATTAGGTCTGCGCCGCGCATGAACTCCAGGTTTAACTGCTTTGCGGCGTCAATCGCCTTGATTCGGTCGCTGCCAAATTGGAACCACTTACCGTCGGTAGGCCGCCGGTAGCGATAAGTCGAGCGCCGCGAATCGAAATACAGGTTCTGCGGGAGGCTCTTGTTCGCCTTGTTGCGCGGCCGTGGGACCATCATGCAGCTCCTTTCAATACCATCGCCACTAGGTCATTGCCGTCGGAGCGATTGAATGCCGTCCAGTCAACGTACCAGAGTTTCCCTATCTGCTCGCCGGGCACCACGCCGTTGCGGATGTGGTTGCGAATAGCCTGTGGGCATTGCGGGGTTCCGTTTTCGCCCCAGCGCCGGCGCTGGAACTCACTGATCTTGATCAGCTCTCGTTTCATTGGGTGCTCCATGCCGCGCGTGGCGGCAGAAGGTGGGATAGGGGTTAGGCAGTTGCTTTGGAGGCCAGATCGCAGTCAGCGGCCAGCTTCAGAAGGTTGCGGGTGGTCGGCCTGAAGCTTCCGGTGTCGGGATAGCATTCAAACTCATGACCTTCCGGGAAAGAATCGAACGGTCCATGCCAAGGCCAGTTGCTTTTCCACTCCGCCCATACGGTGTATGCGTCCTGACCTTCGCCCCAGTAGTCGGTGCCACCGCCGACACTCCATACGTGGCTAACGCGGGTGCGCTGCTTGTACGCAAGCTCGCTTGGCTCGTCTTTGTCGATCCAGACGCCAACGAATATCGACGGGGCAATTTCTACCAGGCGCCTGCTGAGCTTCTTCTCGATGCGGGCCTTCATCGCCGCGGCCCCGAGTAGATGAGCCAGGCCATGTAGGCGAGGGCGGGGAGGATCATGGCGTCACCTGCTTGATATTCGATTCAACCCAGTCGCGCATGCGCACCCAGCGCAGCTCCGGTGTTTCCGCCTTCCAGCTACCTTCGTCGTTCATGAAAACGATTTCTGAAGCCATGGCGGGGCTGATGCCAAACGCCTCACCTACGGCCTCTCGGTCATCCGGATCCAGCGCCGCCATATCCACGCCGCGCTTCGCCCCAACTACGCCGATGGTGCAGAACTCACCTTCAGCCTGCAGGGAGTCGGCGATCAGACGCTTGCCGGGCATGGCGTCTAGCGCGTCGCGCAGCTCAATCAAGAAGGCCTGTCCGCGCTTGCCCTTGAGTGCCGACTTTACGGCTCCCCTCCAGCAGATCAGATCCCATCCGCCGCAATCGTCGCTGTATCCGCTGCGGCTCATGGCGTCACCTCGCGGCGCGCCCACCAGCAGACCGGACCATCATCGGTGTCATGGATCGCCAGGCAGAACCAGCCTTCACCATCTGGGCGATCCGGCTCCCAGTAGCTGTGGTCCGGGTCGCCAGATTCGAAGTAGCGATTGGCAACGGCTTCGTCGGCGTACTCAAGGCTCACCATCGCCACCTTCAAACCCTGTTCCGCTACCCAGGCTTTGCACTTGTCACCGTCGCCCTCGTCGAAGTCGGGCATATCGGGATGTTGAAACGAACCCATTTCATCGCGCACGACAGGGGCTGGCAGGATCAAAACAATTTCTTCAGGCATGACTTCGTCCTTTGCCGCTATAGCGGCTGACTTTGAAGGGGGAGGGAGTTACAGAGGGGCGGGGTACAGATGTACTCCTGTCAGGATTCGGCAGACTTTTCGGCAGCTGGGTGGGTTGTGTTCCAAAGCTCAAAGGCTTCCATGGTGGTGGCGGCCGTGATCTTTTCGTCGCAGGTGTAGCAATGCGCTACGCCGCCGGCGGCACCAACGTCGCGATGGCCTTGCTTGCAGGGGTTCATGCGCCAGTCATCACCATCAACCGGTTCTGCTTCAACAGATTCAATAACCAGCGTCTTCCCGCATGAGTGACAGAAGTGCATGCCGTTCTCAGCGGGCCCGTCATCGTGAAATGACCAGGTCGAGCCGCAGCTGCTGTTCCAGATGCCGCTATCGTCTTCCTGGCTCCACTCGCATGTGCCGTCGCGGTCATCGTTTCGCTGATCCGCTGCGTTCAGGCGCAGCTGCAGGGCGTCACGCTCGGCGGTCACTCGATCGAAGTCTGAGGCAAGGACGTAAACCGTCATGCTTGGGTAGAGCTGCATCATTCGGGGGCAGGCTTCCACCAGATAACTGATGTGCCCGTAACGCTTTACTGCGTTCATCCTGCAATCTCCATCGATACCAGATCATGGGCATTCACAACCGGCATGCCGAGCGCCCGCGCTATGTGTACTTCAAGCAGGGCGCCTTTCGAGCTTTCCCAGCCAGGCAGTAGAGCAACGCTGCCGCACTCCATCAGGTGAATGATGTCGAGCCGCAAGCAGTCGGCCCATTCATCGCTAACATGGTCAATCTCGGCGGGGTTGATGACCAGGTGGCCCGCGGATCGGAGATTGGCGGCCATTCTGTTGAAGGCGGGGAAGTTCAGGTCTGGGAAGCCGGTCATTGGCCCACTGAGGTATATCCGTTTCATGCTGCCTCCATCAAAGCTTCAATGATTCGTTGTCCAGCCAGCGGCGGTACCGCGTTGCCGGTCATGTGCATGGTCAGCCGGTGGTTGTCCGGTCGAAGGGTGTCAACCGGGAACGACTGAGCTGCCATCGCCTCGTTGGCTGTGATCATGCGCATTCGGTCGCCGTCGACAACAGCCCAGCGGTCAAGCGTAGTGATGGTGCCTATAGGCCGATCAAGACTGCGCCCGGTGAGTCCAGAGCCTGACCCGTAGTAAGGCATCACGAACCGTTCGCCGAAGCGCTCGCGCCCATTCTTCACTCGGATCAGTGTCGATTTGGCCCGGCCCGGTTTCACGATCGGCGACCATTTGCCTGCATCGAAATCGATGATCTTGCTGGCCGGTACGTGCTGGTAGCGAGGTAGTTGCAAGTGCAGCGGCGCTTTGCTGCGGGAGCAGACCATGAACAGCCGCACTCGGTGCTGCGGAACGCCAAGGTCAGCGCAGTCAACGATGTGAGGTGCGAGCTGATAACCGAGCCGTTTCATTGCATCAGCCCATGCCGGATACAGAATCCAGTCCATGAACTCAGGCACATTTTCGATTACAGCGAAGTCGGGCCGATTGACTTCAGCGTTCGCTACTGGCGCCCAGGCTGTTGAGCGTGAGTTGTCGTGCTGAGGATTGCCGGCAGCTTTACCACGAGCTTTCGCGTGACCCTGACAACATGGCGAAGCCAGCATGACGTCATGCTTTGGTACCTGAGACCAGTCAGCTTGGTGCAGGTCTTGGCAAACATGCTGAGTGTCCGGGTTGTTCTTGGTGTGCCACTCAACAGCAGCAGGTCAGTGGTTGGCGGCCCAAAGTACTTTCAGGCCCGCCTCGACTCCGCCGCGTGTCCATCCGCCAAAGCCGGAGAACAAATCAATTGCTGTGAACATTTTGGTTCCTCGGGTAGGTCTTGGTCAGCGGGCCATTGACTGCGTGGCCGCGCTTCAGGACGACGCGGGCCAGTGCTGCCCGGTCTTTCTCGCTGTGGCTGGCCTGGCTGAGCAGGCCGAAGTAACTGTTTGCGGTTTCGCGTAGATCCTCGGCGGGCGCCGCGGCTGTTCGCTTCAGCGCCTGGGCCAACGATCGCTTCCGGGTTGATCGCCGCCACGGCTTGATGACGTGGCCAACGAAGTCGACGCCGCGATCTACTGGCTGCAGGATGGTCTTCGTTGGGTTCAACTTGGCGCCGAGATTGGGCAGGAATGCCTCGACCTCTGCCAGCCAGGTGTTGAGCTGCTGCGGTGATTCATGCAGGAACACGAAGTCATCGACGTAGCGGACGTAATGCTTGGCGCCGAGCTTGTGCTTGGCGAACTGGTCCAGCGCATCGAGGTACACATTGGCGAAGAACTGCGACGACAGGTTGCCGATCGGCAGTCCAAGGTGCGCAGGTTGCGCAGTTAGGCGCTTGTGCTGCGGCACCCGGTTGAACAGATGAGCCGGACTGCGTACCTCGTAGTCTTCGCGAGGATCGTGCATCAGGATCTGTTCGGCGAGTGCCAACCACCAGGGTTCCGTGATCTTGGCGGCCAGCTGCTTGCGCAGAACTTCTTTGTCGATGGCGACGAAGAAGTTGGCCAGGTCGCACTTGAGGTAGAAGATCGGTTTCGACCAGTTTTGGCTGGCACCGCGGATCTTGGCCTCAAGCCGGGTGGCGGCGTACAACGTGCCGCGTCCGGGGATACATGCGCAACTGTCCGCTATGAAGCTGGCGTAGAAGCGCGGTGCCACACGGTTGTACAGCAGGTGGTGAACGACGCGATCCCGAAAGGCTGCTGCCCATACTTCCCGGGCTTTCGGTCGGGTGACCACGAAGCATATCGAGCGGCCTGGCCGGTAGGTGCCGGCGATCAGGTCGTTGTGTAAGCCGATCAGGTTTCGCTCCAGGTCCATTTCGAAAGCCAGTGCGCTGGCGCTGTTGCGCTTCGTGCGGCGGCAGTCGTAGTAGGCCTGGACAAGATCGCTGAACGGGTAGGGACCAACAGTCGAATCTGCGGACGGGGCGGACACGGAGCTCGTTGTTCTTGTCGTTGTTGTTCTGATTGCCATCATCGAAGTTCATGTTGAATGCGTTGTTGGCGGAGCGCTGCGACCTATCGTGCTATCTACGTCGCCAGGCCGAAGGCAGAGCCGATCAGCGAGGAAACTGCGCGAGACCTGCACGGACGCTTTAGACCGTCGGTATCTCTGATGCGCATGGCGGTGACCCAGAGGTCAGCGGCACGACCAGATTCAATTCGCACAGACCTGAAAGCCGTAACTCTCAGGTGGCGGGCGCGGTTGGGGTAGAACGTTTCCAGGCATTGGCCTGTTTGCCAATTGAGGTGGTGACCTCAATCGCGGTGGCGTGCTGCGTGATGCTGATGAATCGACTCTCTTTGAAAAGCCGCATCAGGAACTCGATCACCTGGACCTTCTCGACCAGCAACGTCAGGTGTGGGCGCTTGTCTAGCGTCGAGTTGGCCCGAGCGATCAACATCAGCACGTCGATGCACTCATCGATGACGCGCTTCCCGAGAGACTGCTTCAGGTCGCGCGGTATGTTGCGGGTAAGGTTCGTGGCCATCTGGAGCAGGCCAAGCGAAACTTTGTAGATCTGCAAATCCGTGTGCATCGCCATAAGGCTCGCTCTCCAAGAGCAACCGGCCGCAAGCGGCCGGATTAAATAAGCGAATTAATCAATCAATTGACTGCGGACGGGGCGGACACGGAGCTCGCTGTCCTTGCCGAGGATGTCCTGAGTGCCAACAGCGAAGTCCATGCCGAATGCGTCGTCGGCGGAGCGCTGCGAACTTGACCAGTACCAGGTTGGCTTGAAGGCTTCGGCGCCGCCAGCTTGGAAGGCGGCCAATGTGGTCTGCACTGGAGATTCTTCGGTGTGCAGCAGGCCAACAGGCTCGCTGTTCGGGTTGTCACCGCTGCGACCGTACTGCCAGTTCGCTTCGGTGGTCGGTTTGAAGTGGCGGTATTGCAGCTCCTGCACGTCACGCGCTGGGATCGCCCAGTCGTTGAAGCCGCCGATATCCAGAGCCAGCACCTGCTGCGCCAGTTCGCTGCCAGCCGCTGCCATGGCTTCGGTGTTGGCCCGGCTGTTGGTGAAGCTGTCGGCACCTTCGATCTTCTCGCCGTACTCGCCCCAGGTCCCGCTGAGTTCGTGCTCGGCGCTGGTGGTGATGTTCAGGTAGCGCTTGCCGGTGTCAGGGTCACGGGTAATGCCGGAGAAGAACCCGCCGCCGAACGCCTGGCCGATTTCCGGGATGGTCACTGCGGGTGCTGCTTTCTCAACTGCGGACATGGTCTTTCCTCTTTTCGAAGGCAACAAAAAAGGCGCTGCTGCGCCCGGTGCCGGATCAAGAACGGATGAATGAAGGATTAAATAAAGAATCTGCGGACGGGGCGGACACGGAGCTCGTAGCTCTTGACGTAGCTGCCCTGAATGCCAACAACGAAGTCCACGCCGAATGCGTAGTCGGCGGAGCGCTGCGAACTTGACCAGTAGTAGGTGTCCTTCGCGAACAGTTCCGGCACGTTAACCCAGCAGTGGTACAGCTCGGCGCAGGCTGGCAGGTAGAAGTCATTGTGACCGTCAGCCTTGTATTCAACGCAGGCGTCTGCGGCTGGATGATCGTCGCGATCGCCACCGTATAGCGCCTCGGTATTGGCGCGGCCATCGGTCTTGCTGGTGGCGCCAGACTCGTTGCCACGACCGCCCCACTCGTGGGCGCCGATGTCTTCCTTTGCGACGATCAGGTAGTGCGCCGGGACATCGCCGCGAGCAGCGACCAGTCCGCCGTTGAATCCGCCTTGGCCTGTCCAGTACTCGCCCAACGCTGGCACCGAGTAAGCGGTGATCGGTTGAACGTTGGCCGCCGGCGGCAACACCAGGGCAAACGTGCTGGCCAGTGCGAGCTTGGCCAGCGAAGACGCCGGCATCTTGATCGTTGCGTCGCCGTGCTTCAGGGTGATCATTTCGGGTTTCATGTGATACCTCGTTGGTTATGCTTCGATGCCGGTCTTGGCGAATTCTTCAAGCTGTCGCGACTGCTTTTCAGTGATGACGATTTCAGGTCGCGACATGGAGGCGAAGCGGGCGGAAACATCGGCGGGTGCGGCGGCCAGATTGATCAGGAATGTCGACAACGTTTCCTGCCATTCCTCGAAGTCGTGACGCTCGCCCAACGCCTCAAGCGCATCAGCAAGCGCCTTCGACACAATCAGCGTGCGCTTCTCGGCGCCGATCCGATCCAGCAGGGCACGCTCCTTGGCGCGCTTGTCCTTCTGAATGTCCGCGTTGCTCTTGGCCATGGCCTGCCTCTTCAATTCCGTGGGCTGGTAGTTCCAGCCATGTCTGTCGTCGGCGCTGGCGCACCTGGCTGCTGAGTCGCTTCATGGTGGGCCTGGAAACTTGATGCTGTTCTCTCTGGCGATCAGTCTGGCGCGCTTGGCGTCCATGCCCATCTCCTTGGCCGCCTCGATGACTGTCTTGCCGGCCTCGGCCAGCTCCAGCAGCTTCGGCGCCTCCTTGTCCCGCGCAGCCTTCAGCTTGTTGCTGCGGGTGCTGCTGATCGGGCCTTCCTTTTCATTGCTGACGCCGCTGGCGATCTCTTGCACCGACTTACCGGCGCCGAAGTACTGCTCCAGTTGCTGGTTCAGGTTCGCGATGATCGAGTCCCGCGGATTGGGCATTGGTACACCGATCATTTGCGCTCACCCGACAGCGAGAGCTTGATGCCATCGGCGCGCGCTTCGAGCACCTGGGCATAGTTGACGGCCTCTTTCCACGTCCAGCGAAAGCCTTTGGTCAGGCCGGTGGAGCGCTCGACGATGTGATAGGCGTTGCCCTTGGTTTGAACCTGGTAGCGAATCTCTTGCACGGGCTGCTCCTTGCCAATCAAGGCGTAGAACGCGGCGGTGGCGATGCTTGCGCGGGCACGCAGGGCGGCAACCCCGTCGACTCGCTGTTGAAGTAGTTGGTGCATGGCGATTCCTCGATGGGGTTGCGTGTATTCGTCAGCACTCGGCCGGTCTGCTGGTTGCCGTTGGGCGCAGGGGAGAGTGCTGACGGATAAAGGCAGGTGTAAAAAAGCCCGATCGGAACCGGGCTTTTGTTTGCATCACGGGTACAACCCTACGTGAGCCTCCCAGGCCCGCTACTGGCGACGGCCTGGGTTTGAATCTTCAGCGGTGACTTCTAGCTTGGGGTGGCCTACCGATTGCTCGGCCAGTGCGCGGTGACACTGCCGGCCCAGATGCCGCTGCCTGTCTGAGTGTTGGGCGCAGCCTTCAGGCTTGCTGCGCCACGCCGGGAAATCGGTGATCTACTTCATGATGGTCATCCTCCAATGCGCGCCGTTGGCATCTTGGCGGGCGCTCGCCGTTCTCTGGTTTGTTGCATGCAGGTGGCCGGTATAAGCCGGGGTTTCGTCCGCATCCCACTGCACCCTGTCGCCAAGGTGCAGCAGTGATGCTTATTGGGCCTGGAGCGCTTCGATTGCTTGGCGGTAAGCGGCGGCGAGACCCTGGTTGAACTTCGCCTGCTCCCATTTCCCTTCGTCGCTTTGGATCGCGGCGTTCTCGTCGCATTGCTGTGCGTGCTGTTGAAGTTTTGCGATTGCTGCTGAGTGCTTCATGGTTGATTACCTGTCGGTTGTCATCCCAAAGCACCCTCACAAAAAAGGTGCTTCAGCGATGCTCAACCAAACAACTCACCCAACTCAGCGCGGCGTGCCAGCCGAAGCTCACCAACTCGCCGCTCACCGACTCTGCGGTTTTGACGCATCGGCTGGTCATCGATCATTGCGTGAATGGCGATCACTGCAGCGAGCACCACGCAGACCGGCGAGATGATCTGTCGCTTCATCGCCTCGGCGACCATCGCTGCCTGGCGATGAACGCCAAGCTTGAACATCGCATTCGATAGACGCTTAACCACGGTGCCCGGCGCAATGCCGAACGTTTTGGCGATCTCCTTGGCGGTCATGCCCTGGGCAACCGAGAGGACAAACTCAAGCTCTCGAGGTGCAAGACCTCTGCCTAGTTCGCCCTTCCATGCCCCGCTTACGATTGTTGTTTCCATCGTCGTGACTCCCGGTTGGTTTCCCGATGCACCCGGCAAGCCAGGTGCAGCAGTGAAAAATTCCGTTGAAGTGTTCTCACCGACCGCGACTCTGTCCGCCGGATAACTAATTTTGGTGCTTTACGCTGCACACCCGGGTCAGTTGCCAACCCTCTGAACCGTTGAGGCCGGTTCATCGCTGCCTTGTCCTGGCCGGTAGTTATCCGGCGATGGAGTAACCATACGAAAACGCATGAGTAGAGTCAATACGTAATTGCATGAAATTATCGGCAGACGAAAAAAAGCCCGCTCATCGGCGGGCTTAATTGGTATAGCGGATTAGAAAACTGATTTAGGGAGCTTGGCGTCAATCACTCGTCCAATGATCTCAACCTTGTCGGTCATTCTAAGGGTTTCGAAGCTTGGGTTTAGCGGCTCTAGATACTCAACCCCTGCATCCCGCACGTATCGTTTAAAAGTGGTTTCTCCAGTCTCCACCATCTTGGCGATGTATAGCTTGCCGCTGATGACGTCAAACCCTTCTGGCTGAACGAGTATTCGCATGCCTGGGGAAAAACTGAACCCCTCGGTAGGAAGAACCATGGATCGTCCTTTTACCTCAAGCCAATATCCCTTGCGACCCGCGTTTTCATTGGACTCGAGGTACTCTTCAGCGTCACCCGGGTGGAAATTGTCACTCGACTCGGCCCATCCTCCAGCAGCAATCCAACTGATCAAGGGATACTTCCTCTCTTCCCTGTAAGGTTGCAAGGTCGGCCCTACGTTAGTAGAAGCGTCGCCACCAAACAACAGCCATTCAGGTGTGACCCCGAGGCCCCGAGCCAATCGCGTGATCGTTGCTCTGCGTGGACTGTCGCTTTCGCCGGACAGTATCCGGTTAATAGTTGGTTGCGGTACGGTCGATCGTCGGGAAAGTTCGCCTTCGGACCATCCTTTGACCTTCATTAATTCCGCCAATCGTTGGGCGATCTTCATTTCTTCCTCAATGCATTTTTGCATCTCGGGAGTGTATTGCCTCAACTCATGCGATTGCGTATCATCGGTCATACGAACCCCAATTGGTGAATCGGTCAATGACTATCCAAAAAATGCTTAAGGAGCTGGCCGACCTCGGGCTCTCTCAGCGCGAAATTGCAGAAGCGTGCGGTACGAGTCAGCCAAACATTAACCGCGCACTCCACGGAACTTCTGTTCGCTACGAAACCGGCAAGTCCATCGAAAAACTGTTCAAGAAGAAAACTAAAGAAATGCGGCAGGCCGTCTAGGCAGGGCGCATTCAGATGTTCGCTTGATCCTGAAGCGATTATCTGCCTGAGAAGGATGAATCGATAGTGGATCGGATTAGCTGTTTATTTATCCAGTACCAGAATCGCAGACACAAAAAAGCCGGTGGCTAGACCGGCTTCTTCACAACGCACAACAAACTTGAGGGACCATTATGAACACGATCGTCGCTCCAAGCAATACGGTCACCATGTCGAGCAGGGAGATCGCCGATCTCACCGGGAAACAGCATCAGCATGTCATGCGCGACACTAAACGCATGCTCGGTGATCTTGGTTTCGATGCGTCCACTTTTGGACGCATCTATCTGGACAGCGTAAACCGCCAGCAAACTGAATACGTACTCGGCCAGGACCTGGTCGTCACCTTGCTCGCCGGCTACAGCGCACCGCTTCGTTTCCGTGTCGTGACACGTTTGCACGAACTTGAGAACGTGTCACGACAGGCTGTCACGATTCCCCAAACCTTGCCTGAAGCCCTCCGGTTCGCCGCGCTGCAAGCCGAACAGAATCTCCAACTCCAGCAAGTGATCGACAAGCAAACCCCGAAAGTCGAAGCGCTCCATCGCCTGGCCAAAACTCAGAGCGACGTCTGCATCACCACGGCCGCCCAGATCCTTGGCGTTCGGCCAACCCGCCTTTTCGACTGGCTGAGCCAGAACCGCTGGATCCATCGGCGCACCGCGCGTTCGAGTTGGGTTGCGTATCAGCCACGACTGAACACCGGCTGGCTGAAGCATAAGCTGGTCAAGGTCGGCGACGGGGAAGGGCAGGACATCAAGGTCATCGAACAAGTGATGGTGACCCGTTCGGGCATTGTCACGCTGGCTGAACAACTTCAAGGAACTGCGCTGTGAGCGTCCAAGCAATGTCATGGGCGCTCTCTCTGCCCACCCAATCCCTCAAAGATTCGAGCGCCCGGCATGTGCTTCTGTGCCTGGCCAACTACGCCGGCTCGAACGGTGCTGGCGCCTTCCCTTCGGCATCAACCCTTGCTCAAGACACCGGCCTTTCCGAGCGTACTGTCCGTTACAAGCTGGACGTACTGGAGTCGTCCGGGTTGATCCAGAAGGGCAATCAGGCGATCGCCGCCGTGCACATCGATCGCCATGACCGCCGCCCAGTCGTTTACGACCTTCAACTATTGCGGGGTGCAAATCCTGCACCCCGCACAAAACGGGGTGCAGATGATGCAACGGGGTGCAACTCACAACAGAACGGGGTGCAGCCTGAAACAGAACGGGGTGCAGCAGCTGCACCCAATACATCAATTAACCATCAAGGAACCGAACAGCAGCAGCGGCCGCCGATTGCCGATGTGATTGCTGAACAGGATCAGGCAGCCATCGACGCGCTGGATGACCGCCAACGCTTCGCCATGTTCGCCGCTTGGACTCCGAACGAGAAGGCACTGGCCGACCAACTCGCGATCGCCAGGCTTTCCGCAGAGGTCATCACCGACCAGCTTCTGGAAACATTCATGGGTTTCTACGTTGCCCGCCCGGCATCAGTCCAGAGCGCTGCCGGCTGGTGTTTCGAGTTGGTGAAGTGGGCTAAGCGGGACAAGACCAGAACCGCCGGTGCCGCAGCACAGACGGACGAGTTCAACGACACCGACATCGAATGGATGAATGGGGGTGCCAAATGAAAACGGTTTCCACGGTAGCGGCCCAGGCCATGACCAAGGTTCGCCAAGGCGAATTCATCGAAGCAAGCACCGAGATTACGGCACAGGCCCAACAAGATCAGGCTCGCGAAACCGGCAAGGTGATCAACCAGTTGTTCCGCCAGATGCGCTCGATCCGCACAGCATGGCGTCAAGCCTGGCCGGACAAGAAGGCGTACATGGAATCGAAGGCCACCTGGCTGCAGGCGTTCATCGAGAACGGCATCTGCACCCAGGAGCAGATCGATATCGGCCTGATCCGCTGCCGGGCAGAGCCGTCCGACTTCATCCCGAGCGTGGGCAAGTTCATTCAAGGCTGCGTGCCGACGCCCGAAATGCTGAACCCGCCGTTGCCGAGCGTCGAAGTTGCGTACAAGCAGGCCCTGCGCAACTGCCACCCAACGATGCACGGTGTCGCGAAGTGGTTTCACCCGGCCGTCTACCATGCGACCGCCGCGGCCGGGTTTAACAGCCTGCCATTGCTCAGCCGGGAACTTGGCCTGATCAGCTTCGAGAAGCGTTATCTGGAGCAGGTCCGCAAGGTTTGGATGGGCGAGTTGCTAGGCCCTGTGCCGGTAGCTGAGCTTGCTGCACCGCCGGCTGAACGCACCCCTGAGGTTGGCAATCAAGCATTGGCCGCTCTCCGTGCCATGCGCTCGGGAGGTGCCGCCCGTGCCTGACTCGCGCCTTGCACCGACCAATCCCGCCGAGTACCGGTACGCCGTGCACTGCTGCGGCTACAAGTTGGACCTCACTGACAAACCAGATCGTGCTGTCGGCCTGTTCGAGCATCGCGCCATTGCGCAGCAGTTCGGCCGCCTGATGTGGCCCAACACTTTCGAAATTATCGACGTCATCACCGGGGAGAAGGTATGAGCGCCTACCTGAACGACATCCTGATTCATCTGTTCATCGTTTTCATGCTGATCGCCGCCGGTGGCGTCTTGTGGGGTATCCGCCGCCTTGAGCGCCGTGCCCGCGTCGCGCGGGGGGATCGTCCATGAAGGCAGCTGCCATGAAGTTGTTCAAGTCCAAGCCCATCCGCGCCAAGTCCATCGACCGCGAAGGACTTGAGCAGGCAGCGCTGATGGCCGAGCTGCGCGCCCGTGTGCCGGCTGTTGCCGACTTGTTCTACCACGTACCGAACGGCGGGCACCGCCACAAAGCGGTAGCCGCGAAACTCAAGCAGCAAGGCGTGGTGGCCGGCATCCCTGACCTGGTGCTGACAATGGCGCGAGGCGGGTATTTCGGCCTGTACATCGAATTCAAGGCCACGCCGCCGAACGACGCCGCTATCTCGACAAGCCAGCACGAGCGCATCCGAAAACTCAACGAGCAGGGCTATCTCGCCGTGGTGTGCCGTGGCCACTTCGACGCGATGGAGCAGATCCGCGCCTACCTGCGTCTCGCTCCTACAGTGGTGGCCGCATGAACCATCAATTCAAGGCGGGTGATATGGCTATCATTGTCGGTGCCAACTCGCTCACCCAGAATATCGGCAAACAATGCCAGCTCCGCGAGTTCGTGGTGAGCGGTGATCATTACGTGGCGCCGAATGGTGTGGTGTATCGGCACGATGATGTTCCCTGCTGGACGCTTGTCGGTGATGGTCTCGTTGCAGTTGTGGAGGATGAAGTCGTGCAACTTGGCTTTGGCATCCACGAGCCGCGGCACCTGATGCCCCTGCGCGACGGCTTCGCCCCTACAGGGCAGAAGTCTAGGGCGGTCCCGGCATGACCAGCGCCGCCGTAAAGATCACCGACGCCGAGATCAAGCGCCAAGCCGCCGGTACCGTCCGCGATCTGCGCGACACCGACAATCGCGGCCTTTACCTGCGTTTCACCCAGAACCGTGCGCGGGCTTCTTGGTATCTCGTTGCCAAAGGAGCGTGGAACCACATTGGCAACTTCCCTGACCTCAAAACGAATCAGGTGGTGGCCGCTCTTCCGGCGACTCGACTTCGTGTTGCCGCTGGAGAGGGTTCAACGCTTTCAAAGTGGGTAACCACCCGCGAGCTGCTCGACTGGTTCGCCGATCGCATGTCGCGCGATCGCAACCTGTCGAGCAAGCGCAAGAAGACCGGCGCTTCGCTGATCAAGTGCCACCTAGTCCCGTGCCTGGGCAATCTGCCGCTCGCCAGCATCGACAAGGCCACCCTCGACAGCAAGTTCATGTGGCCGTTGCAGGAGAAGATCGGCATCGACTACGTGCGATCAGCGTTCCAGCTGCTGGCCTTGGCATTCCGTCAGGCGTTCAAGCTGGGCCACCTCTCGGCCAACCCTATGGCCGCCATCAAGTTCAACGACTTCTCGAAGGCCAAGGTCGGGATCAAGCCGTCGCGCCTGCGTGGTGTTCAGCTGCAAGGCCTGCTAGAGCAACTGAGCGAAGTCACCAAGGCGGTGCCGCTGGATGCCATGTTGGCCTTGATGATGCTCTGCCATGGAACACGTATCGGCGAAACACGTCAGGCGCGCTGGTCGCACATCAGCCTGGCCGAGCGTGAGTGGTTCATTCCGGCCGAGCACACCAAGACCGGTGTCGAGCATCACCTGCCACTGACAGAGCAAGCGTGCGAGCTGCTGATCCGGTATCGAGAAGGTCAGTACGCCAGAGGATATGACGGCCAGTTCCTGTTCCCGGCTCGCAATGGCAAGGCCCTGAGTGAAGGCCAAGCCAGTGCCGTATTCACCCGATTGGGGCAGGGCGAGTGGACCAGTCACGACCTGCGCAAGGTGGCCCGCACCGGTTGGGCAGACATCGGCATTGACCACCTGATCGGTGAACTGCTGATCAACCATGCGATGGGCCACAACGTGAAGGTGTACATCCAGTCGGACGTTATGAGCCGCAAGCGTGATGCCCTGGAGCAGTGGCACGCCCATCTAGACCAGAAGGGGTTCAGCCTCATTCACGGATTGACCGGCTTTAGATTCGGAGATTCCGGTAATGCGCTGGAAGCCACGGAACATAAGGCCTTCAAGGCCAGCAAAGAATCAACCATAGGCGAGGTTTAAAAATGCTGATTCAGCTCATCAAGCGCACCCGACTCGCCGTGAATCCGGCCGATGTCAGCGCCATCTTCATCTATACGGTGAACCACGAACCTATCCTGGAAGTGCAGATGCGGTCCGGCGGGAAGTACCAGGTCCGCCATGAGCCGGCCCTTCCAAATGGCGATGACGTTTACCAGGTCCACAAGCAGCTGATGGAGGCCGTATGACGAAGTCGCATGGACCGTCCCTCCAGCGTCAGCTGAAGTTCATCGTCGAGTGCAACATCTGTCTCGGTAAGGGCGAACGGCTCGGGCTTTTCCACTATCTCGAGTGCGAGCACTGCCTGGGCTCTGGCTGGGTCTGCGGCCACACGCTCCAGACTCTGCCGTTGAGTGACGTTGTACCGGTACTCAATGCGCGCTTGAAAGACGCGCTCGCCGAGATTGCCAAGGCTCGCCATGTCATCGGCGGCGCCCACGAACAATACGAACAGAACAACCGCCGCGGTGCCGGCGGCTCGAACTTCACAGGGGATTGATCAATGGGTATCTATAAAGACGTGATGGGCACCCTGGTACGCGTACTGGCCGCCGACAACATCGACAACAGCACGAAGCAGTCCTGGCAGAAGTTGATCGACGCCGATCTGCGCCAAGGTTGCACCGGCAGTTCAATCTCGGTCCGCGACAAGTTCGACTATGACTGCTGCCTGCATGCGCTGCTGCACCGCGAACTGGCTCCAGCACAGTGGGACGTGCTGGTTGCCAAGTACTCGACCCACAAGGCCAACAAGGTAGCTGCAATCGGTCGGCTGATCAGCCGAATCAGCTCACCAGCCCCACAGTTGTTCATCTATAAGGCGGTCACGGCCTGGGCAATCCCCAAGCTTCGGGGCGAACAGTCGGGCAAGCGATCCACCGACATGATCGTGCTGTCGGCCGAGTTCTATGACATGAACACCTGGGACCTTGAGGGTAAGCCTGAGTCGACACGCCGCCGCTGGAAGACTGGTGTTGCTCGGTGCCTTGAGCGCCTCGAGGAGCAGGCAGTGGTGCACGCAACCGAAATATTCGACCGGGAAGAAATCTTCATAGATGCCGCTTGACCGTAGTGGCGCTTTGATCGTAAATTAACCCCATCATGTCGATCTTGCGCGTATGAGAGACGACACACAGAGCCCAGTCAACCGCTGGGCTTTTTGCTTTCACCAGTTCACAGAGCCTCGGCATTTGCCGGGGCTTTTTCGTTTTCGGCTCCACCACACCCATTGCTCCGAGCTGGGAGTGCTGCTGGAGCCGTACCTATCACGCTCCCCGCAAGGGAGGACATCGGATGAAGCTCATGCCCGAAAAGAACCCGGACACGTGGGCCGCTATCTGGGTGGCCCTGAGCAATCCACTTTGGCAGGGCGCAATTATGGCGATCCTCATCTCCTTCCTGCGCGTCCTGTATGACGCTAAAGAGACCAGCAAGCGCCGGATCTTCTTCGAGGCGCTGATCTGTGGTGGGTTGAGCCTGTCTGCCAGTAGCGTCATTGAGTGGATGGCCTGGCCATCGAGTTTGTCTGTTGCCGCCGGCGGAACCATTGGGTTCCTCGGCGTAACGGCCATTCGCGAGATGGTGACCCGCTTCCTGGGTCGCAAGGTGGATTCGCTATGAAGGCGTTCGCTGCTGCAGCAATCATCGCGCTCGTTGCCTGCCTGTTGCTGGGTATCCAGCACTACCAGGTCATTGCACTTGAAGGGCAGGTGACGATCGAGGCCAAGGGTAAACAGGATGCCATCGAAGCCAACACCGAGAGCCAGGCGACGATCACCACCCTGCGTGCCGAAGCCAAGCGCAACGCTGACTACACCGCCGACCTGGCCACACGAATCAAGGTCAGCGAAAAGAAAGCCAACAAGGCGAGGAAAGACTTTGAAGAACTCAAGCGCAACAGCAAGCCTGTTCGTGATTGGGCTGCTCAGCCTTTGCCTGACGGCCTGCGCGGGAAGCCCGCCGCTGGTAACAAAGACAACGGCAGTAAGAGTCGAGCCCCCTGAACTAATCCCGTGCGAACGCGTTGATGCCGATCAGGCTGACCTGCGCGACAACGGTGATGTGTGGGACCTAAAAGACCAGGCCGTAAAGTTGCTGGACACGTGCGCCGACCAGGTGGACGCCCAGATCAAACGCAGCCAGACGAGGTAGACCGCCATGCGTAACGTTGACCCTATGTGGATGGTGCTGGTGTTCGTTGCCGGTTTGGCGGTCGGCTGCAAGATGGTTGGAGGTTGGTAAGGTATGCCTCTGAGGTCGAAGAAGCCCTGCAATGCCCAGGGCTGCAATGTGCTGACCCGCAACCCGCGCTACTGCGATGACCATGTGGACGTCGGCAAGAGCGCCGAGGCCAAGCGCCGCGAGCGACAGCGTGAGACCAGCGCTCAGCGCGGGTACAGCTATAAGTGGCAGCAGGCACGCAAGGCCTACCTGGCCAAGCGCCCACTCTGCGTTGAGTGTGAGCGCCAAGGGTTGGTGGTAGCAGCCACTGACCTTGACCACATCATCGCCCACAAGGGTGACAAGGCCGTGTTCTGGGATAGATCCAATTGGCAAGCCCTTTGCCACCCCTGCCACAGCAGGAAGACGGCGTCGGAGGACGGCGGCTGGGGCAATCCTGCGAGAAATCGTGCAAATTGACCGAAACCACTGCCGAAATGAGGCTGATTCTCAATACGGGAGGGGGAGGGTCAAAAGTCCGGGGTTTTCGGTAGCTAGACCGTCCCCTTGGGCTTTCTCGTACGACCGCGAAATTAAAAATTCAGGAGTTGCGCGATGGGAGGTACCGCCACGGTCGCCGGCCGTGGTCGCAAACCCAAGCCGACGGCACAGAAAAAACTCGCTGGGAACCCCGGAAAGCGGGCGCTAAACCATGATGAGCCTCAGTTCACCACCGTCACTAATATTGATCCACCCGAGTGGCTCAGTGAGCGCGCCGCCACTATGTGGAAGATGCTTATCCCTGAATTATTGCGAGAAAAAGTTGTTGCGCTGACCGATCTGCACAACGTCGAGGCGTTCTGTACCGCCTATGACAAGTGGCGCATGTCCGAAGAAGCCGTTCAAAAATTCGGGATCGTGGTCGAGTCTGCCCAGGGCAGCCCGATGAAAAACCCCGCGCTCACGGCAGCGAATGAATCCATGCGCCAGCTGGTCACATTCGGTTCACTTCTCGGCCTCGATCCGGCCAGCCGGACGCGGATCATCGGCGGCAACAAACAATCCTCCACCAACGAATTCGCAAAACTATTGAGTTCCTGATGGCCAAATCCCCGCACCCAAACGTCGACAAGGCGATGGCTTGGGGAAGGTCTCTTTTGCGCGGGAAGGTTCCAGCGTGCCGCTACATCCATCAGGCTGTTCAGCGTCACTTCGATGACGTGGCGGCGAGCCGCAAGCGCGGCTTTCGTTTCAAGTTCGACCCGGCCAAGGCTGAGAAGAAGCTCAAGCTAATCCAGCTCCTGCCGCATACAAAGGGTGAGTGGGCATTCAAGAGGCAACTGATCACTCTGGAGGCGTGGCAACTTTTCGGCTTGGCTGTAACGTTCGGCTGGGTCAAGAAGAAGGGCGGCCATCGCCGGTTCCGTGAAAGCTATTGGGAAGTGCCCCGCAAGAACGGCAAGTCCGTAGTTGCTGGCGGCGTTGGTATCAGCATGTTCGTTGCCGACGGCGAGTACGGCGCCGAAGTGTACGCAGGCGCGACCACCGAGAAGCAGGCGTGGGAAGTGTTCCGACCTGCGAAGCTGATGGTGAGTAAGTCGCCAATGCTGGTGCAGGCTGCCGGTATTGAGGTGAACGCCTCCAACATGAACATTCCGTCCGACTTCAGTCGCTTCGAGCCGCTGATCGGCAACCCCGGAGACGGCGCTTCGCCCAGTTGCGCAATAGTCGACGAATACCACGAACACCCAACATCGGCTCAGTACGACACCATGCTCACCGGCATGGGCGCGCGGCGGCAGCCGTTGATGTTCATCATCACCACCGCAGGCGCCGATATCGAAGGCCCGTGCTACGACAAGCGCCGCCAGGTGATCGAAATGCTCGAAGGCACTGTGCCCGATGACGAGCTGTTCGGATGGATATGGACGCTGGACGAGGGCGACGACTGGACCGATCCGAAGATGCTGGCCAAGGCCAATCCGAATCACGGGGTCTCGGTGTTCCAGGAATATCTGGAAAGCCAGCAGGCTCGGGCAATACGGTCTGCGCGGTTCACCAACACCTTCAAGACAAAACACCTGAACCTGTGGGTGAGCGCCAAGTCAGGCTTTTTCAATATGGAAAGCTGGAAGGCGTGCGAAGACACCACGCTGACACTGGAGCAGTTCGAGGGGCAGGAGTGGAACGCCGGTTTCGACTTGGCGAGAAAGCTCGACATGAACTCCAGATCCAGGCTGTTCTGGCGTGTGATTGATGAAAAGGTCCACTACTACAGCATCGCTCCGAAGTTCTGGGTTCCCTATGACACGGCCTTCAATGCCGATAACAAGCGGATGTCGGAGCGGTTCCAGGCGTGGATTCACTCCAAGCACCTGGATGTGACTGATGGTGCTGAGGTCGACTATCGCGAGATCCTCGAGGACACCAAAGAGGCGAACCGTCACGCTCCGATTCGTGAGTGCCCGATTGATCCGCATGGGGCGACAGGTCTTAGCCATGATCTTGATGACCAAGGTTTTGAGCCGATCACCATCACGCAGAACTACACCAACATGTCCGACCCAATGAAGGAGCTGGAAGCTGCGATAGAGGCTGGCCGGTTCCATCACGACGGCAACCCGATCATGACCTGGTGCATCGGAAATGTGATTGGCAAAAACCTGCCTGGTAATGATGACGTGGTGCGGCCGATTAAGCAGGGCGATGACAACAAGATCGATGGCGCCGTCGCTTTGATTATGGCGATCGGCCGCGTTCTGGCGAACCTACACCCCGACGACACCCTCTCTGACCACATCTCCAAGCACGGAATTCGAACCCTATGACCGACGAAATCAAGCCGACAAAGCTGGAGGCGCTGAAAGAGGCCGCCCCCGATCTCGTCGGCATCCTTGGTTTGACTTTGCTGACGCGCGGTCTGTGGGTGTGGGTTGGGGAGTCACTTGCGTTGACCGTTTGTGGCGCTCTGCTGATCACCTTGTCCGTGGTCTCAATTCTTCGAGGTGATCGCTGATGCTCCGCGCACTCCTTGGAAGGAAAGGTGGTACTCAGATCATTGATACGCCGGAAAAGCTCGCCCAGGCATTGGGCGCAGGATATGAAAGCAATGCTGGTCAGCGCGTGACCACCACGAGCGCCATGCAGCAATTGGTTGTATTCAACTGCGTGCGGGTGCTGGCTGAGTCAATGGGGATGTTGCCTTGCCGCCTTTTGAAACAGACAGGCCGGGTCCGATTGCCAGCTACGGCGCATAGGCTCTACCCGCTGATCACGATGGCACCGAATAGCTACATGACTGCCCAGGAGTTCTGGGAGATGTTGGTGGCGTGCCTGTGTCTTCGTGGCAACTTTTATGCTTACAAAGTGATGGCGCTGGGCAATGTGGTAGAGCTGCTGCCGCTCAGCCCCGACATCGTTACCCCCAAGCTAAAGGACGACTGGACGGTTGAGTACACAGTCAACTTCAAGTCGGGAACAAAGGTCCTCACTCAGGACGAAATCTGGCACGTCCGGCTGTTCACGCTGGATGGGCTGAATGGATTGAACCCAATTGCTTACGCACGTCAGGCGCTCGGCTTGGGCCAGGCTATGGATGCTCATGCGGCCAAGCTATTTACCAATGGCGCCGTTACCAGTGGTGTTCTGAGAACTGAGCAGCAACTCACCGACGAGGCTTTCGGACGGCTCAAGACGGAGTTTCAGGGCGAGCATATGGGCGTGGCTAACGCCTACAAACCTATGATCCTGGAGATGGGGCTGGACTGGAAACCAATCAGCCTCAACGCCCAAGACACCCAATTCATCGAATCCAAAAAGCTGACAGAAGCGCAGATCTGCGGCTTGTTCCGTGTGCCGCCGCACCTGGTGGCCAGCATGGAAAAAATGACGCTCAACAACATTGAGCATATGGGCATGAGCTTCGTGAACTACTCGCTAGTCCCGATCATGACTCGCATCGAACACCGCATTCAGGTAGGCCTGCTCAGTGAGAAAGACCGGCTAACTCATTACGCCAAGTTTAACGCGGGTGCCCTCATGCGTGGCGACCTGAAGGGGCGATATGAGTCCTACGGCAAGGGCATTCAATGGGGGATCTTGAGCCCCAACGACTGCCGGGAGCTGGAGGACGAAAACCCCCGCGAAGGCGGCGACATCTACCTCACCCCAATGAACATGACCACCAAACCAGAGGCTGCCGACGATGCAGACAAAACAGCGTCTTGACGTGCCGCTGACCATTAAATCGGTCAGCGACAGCGGCGAGTTCGAAGGCTACGGGTCCGTGTTCGGCGTCGTGGACAGTTACAGCGATGTTGTTGTGCGCGGCGCATTCACCGCAAGCCTGGCCAGATGGAAGGAAAAGGGGCGCCTGCCGGCGATGCTCTGGCAACACAATATGAGCGAGCCGATCGGTATCTATACCGAGATGCGTGAGGACGACGTAGGCCTTTACGTCAAAGGCCGACTGCTTGTCGATGATGACCCGCTGGCCAAGCGTGCGCACGGACACATGAAAGCAGGAAGCCTTACCGGGCTGTCCATCGGTTACATGCTCGAGGACGGTGGCTATGACTATGACAAGGAGAAGGGCATCTGGCTGCTGAAGGCAATCGACCTCTGGGAAGTTTCCCCGGTCACCTTCCCGGCTAACGACGAAGCCCGGATTACCGATGTGAAATCTCTGCTGGCTCGCGGCGAAACACCGCCGCCCAGCAAAGTGGAGCGAGCCCTTCGAGAGGTTGGGTTTTCTGGCTCCCAGGCCAAGGCCTTCATGGCCAAAGGCTACGGCGCAGTTTCACCGCGAGAGGCGGGTGCCGACGACGCACTGCAATCCCTGAAATCACTCATGAACAGAATGTAAGGAGCCTCTCATGGCTGTTGAATTAAAAGATGTGGAACAAGTCGCTGAAGCCCTTGGCAAGAAGTTCGACGAGTTCAAAGAAAAGAACGACAAACGCATTGATGGCCTAGAAGCCGAAAAGGGCAAGCTGTCCGGTCAAGTCGATACGCTCAACGAAAAGCTTGGCGAATTGGATGCGCTGAAAAGCGATCTGGAAAAAGAATTGCTGGCGTTGAAACGTCCGGACGGTATCGGCACCAAAGCAGCCAGCGAGCACAAGACCGCGTTTCTGCAGTTTGTGCGCAAGGGTGTCGATACTGGCCTGGGCGACCTGCAAGCGAAGGCTTTGCAGATTGGCACCGAGGCCGACGGTGGTTATGCGGTACCTGAAGAAATGGACCGCAATATCATCCAGCTGCTCCGCGATACCTCGCCGATGCGCCAGGTTTGCAACCAGATCACCGTCGGGTCGCCAGACTACAAGCGTCTGGTCGGGCTGGGTGGCGCGGGGTCTGGCTGGGTTGGTGAAACTGATCCGCGCCCAGCGACGGGCACTCCTACCCTCGGGCAGATCTCTGCCTTCATGGGCGAGATTTACTCCAACCCCCAGGCCACTCAAACCAGCCTGGACGACATCTTCTTTAACGCCGAAACGTGGCTCAACGAAGAGGTCGCACGCGAGTTTTCCGAAAAAGAAGGCAACGCTTTCCTCCTGGGTAACGGCACCAACAAGCCGAAAGGTCTGTTGGCATATCCATTGCTGACCACGTCCGACGATGCGCGCGCGTTCGGTTCCCTGCAAAAGCTGATTTCGGGCGCGGCAGGCGCCTTCAATGGCGACAGGCTGATCGATCTGATTCACGCTTTAAAGGCCGGCTACCGGGCTAACGGCAAGTTCATGATGGGCAATCTGACCGTCGCCTATGCGCGCAAGCTGAAAGACAGCGAAGGCAACTACCTGTGGCGCCCGGGCTTGGAAGCGGGCGCTCCTTCGAGCCTGCTGGGCTATGGCATTGTCGAAAACGAAGACATGCCTGATGTTGCTGTCGATGCCAATGCCATCGCTTTTGGCGACTTTAAGCGCGCCTACACCATCGTGGATCGCATCGGTACCCGTGTGCTGCGCGACCCGTACACCAACAAGCCCTACGTGGGTTTCTACACCACCAAGCGCGTCGGCGGCATGCTGGTCGACTCTCAGGCCGTGAAGGTTCTGACCCTCAGCGCAGTGTAATCGTGGCGGGCGTCTTCGGGCGCCCGGCCCGCAGGAGAGCATCATGCCAACAATCAATGTGACCAAACCGTTTCCATTTGCGGTTGACGGCAATGAAGTGATTCAAGTCGAAGTCGGCGAGCAAGAAGCTTCCGAGCGCTTGGCACTCGTAGCAGTGGAACACCTGGGGTGTGCCACCTTGGTGGGGGACTCTACAGAGACGGATCCGAAGAAAATGAAGGTTCCAGTGCTGAAGGATTGGCTCACAGCCAAAGGCATTGCCTTCGATCCATCGGCCAACAAGGAAGCCTTGCTGGCACTGGTTCCTTCTGGTGATTGATCTGGTCACCGTCAAGGCTCACTTGCGGGTCGACCATGACGATGAAGATGCACTGATTCAGGGCTACACGGATGCAGCCCTCAGTGCGTTTGAGACCTGGACCAATCGGATGTTGGTCGACCCGGGTGGAGTGCTGCCTGATCCAATCGGCAATGCGCTTCTCATGACAAAATCAATCAAGCAGGGCGCGCTCATGCTGATTGGCCATTGGTACGGCAGTCGTGAAACCGTGGTAATCGGCACCATTACTGCGGAACTTCCCATGGCTACAAATGCCCTGTGGAAGCCCCACCGCTGGGTGAATGTATGAGAGCCGGGCCATTGCGTCATCGATGCACGATGTTCAAGCCGGTGCTGACGAAGAATAAGACTGGCGGCTTCGACACCACCTGGATTGAGCTGGGCAAGCTTTGGTCCGAAATCGCCTTGCCTTCAGGGCGTACGGCCCCATTCGCCGAGCAATTGAAAGCGATAGTCTCGGCTGAGATACGCGTCAGGCCCCGCGGTGATGCTGTTGCCGGTAACCGCTTGGTGCACACAGCAAATGGAATTGCCACCACCTACTTGATTGAAGCCTCGCTGCCCAACAACGAGCGCGACATGCTTCGATTGCTTTGTTCAAACGTCCCCAACCCATAGAGGTGCGTCATGAAAGTAACTGCTTTGGGGAATCTTTCCGGCGCCGTTGGTGAAAAATCCAAAGGTGAAGACTTCACTGTCGATGCCAAAACGGGTGCTGACCTTATCAGTCGCGGCTTGGTGCGCGCAGCTGATGAACCGCAAACAATCCCCAAGAAGGCCGAACCGGCCAAGGAGTGATCCATGGTCGCTCGCCGATCCCGGATGTCAGGAGACTTCAAGCTTCGGAAGACGCTGCGCAATATTCACGAAACCATGGATAACGAATTGGCACCTGCCATGCAGGAGGCGGCCAACAAGATTCTGGAAACAATGCGGCAGCTCGTTCCGAAAGATACCGGTGCTGCTGCGGCCGCACTGCAGGTTTTTGTTTCGAAAAGCGGTTTGGATGCGCAGATCGGTATCCGGGGAAAAAGGGACACGCGCCGTTTCTTTTATCTGCGCTTCTTCGAGTACGGGACCAAGGGCTACAGCGGCTCCATTTACCGTCGGGCTGACATCAGTGCCGCAGGCGGTGAGCACACCAACAATCGAGACAAGTCCCAACTGAAAGGGCGCCGCAATGCCCTGAATCGGCGGCCCACAAAAAACAAAAGCGATGGCTCGCATTTTTTCGGGAAGTACCCAGATATTCCGGCCCGCCCAGCACACCCATGGCTACGGCCCGCAATGGCAGTCAACCGTGAGTTTGTTCTGGCAAACATCAAGGCAGCCGTAGCCCGGACGCTGCACAAAGCAAGTGAGGGCGTTACCGATGGCTGATCCATCCGTTGCATTGCAAGAAGCCTTGTTCGCACGCCTGGAGGCCGAAGTCTCCTGTCCTGTGTACGACGGCGCGCCGCTGGATACGCCGATGCCCTACATCTCGTTTGACCGGGAGATCTCGGCGAACACCAGCCCTATTGCCGGACGCAAGCGCGAGCAACGCCTGATCTACCTGTCGGTCTGGTCTGATGCCCACGGTCAGGCCGAGGTGAAGCGGATCAATGGTGAGATTGTTGCCGCTCTGGATGAGCGCCGCTTGCCGCTGGCAGTAGGCCGGGCTGTATCAGTTCGAGTCGAGCAAGCCGACGCCCAGCGCGATGCTGACGGCGTCACGTACCAGGGATCGATCACGGTCCGCGTTATCACCACCCACTAACTCCCAACACCGGCCGCCCCGCGGCTTTATCCAATGTGCCTTTGGAGGAACCCCCATGGCCGATGACAACCTCAACACAGCCGCCGGCTGCCGAATCTCGATCGGCAGCAAAAACGGCGCAGATACCGAAGCGCTCTACAAGGCTGACACCTATGTCGAGCTCGGTGAAGTCGAAGACCTTGGCGAGTTCGGCGATACCTTCAGCTCGGTTACTTTCACGTCCCTGCGCGACGGTCGCGTGCGCAAGTACAAGGGCACCGCTGATGCGGGCGACCTGACCGTGACCGTCGGCCTGGACAATGGCGACCTGGGCCAGGCCAAGCTGAAGGTTGCTCACAAGGACCGCAGCAAGGGCGACTACAACATCAAGATCACCCTGAACGATGGTGATCCTGATGCCGCCCCGGCGGTGCTGCCGACCACGTTCTACCTGCGAGGCAAGGTGATGAACAACACCGTTGCCGCCGGCGCCGCTGACAACGTGGTTCGCCGCAACGTCACGATCGGCATCAACTCCGACATCCTTGAAATCCTCCCGGCCCCTGTAGCGCCGTAACCTGCGGGGCTTCGGCCCCGACTCTTAAGGATCTGACGAATGAGCAAGACTCTTTTCGGAACCGTCGATATCAAGCTCGACGACGAGACCTACACCTTGATGCCGACGCTCGGCGCCGTGCGCGCAATTGAAGCTCACTTCGGTGGCCTGCGCGGGGCGTCCCAGGCTATCAACGCGTTGAGCGTCGATGGTTGCGCGGTGATCATCGCCAGTGGTGCTGGCTTGAAAGGTAAGGCCGTCGAGGCTGTCGCCGAGCAGGTTTGGCAGGCTGGTGTCCTGGAAGTGTCTGTGCAGCTGAATGCATACCTGGTGGCTCTGTATAACCCGAAGGGCCCTGACGCGGGAAAGGAAAAGCCGGCGGCGGCGTAAGTGCTGTCGAGGACGGCAGCTACGTCGACCGGCTATACGCGGTGGCCACCGGCTGGCTGGGATGGCCGCCTGAACTCGCCTGGTCCACGCCGATCCCTGAGCTGTTTCTGGCCATGGACGCCAGGATCGAGTGGGCACAAATGACCAACCCCTTCGGCGGCGGAAAGACAAAACCCAAGACTGGCAAGCCATCATCATCGACGGTGGCGGATAAGCTGAGGCAGGCGCTTACTGGGCGTCAGGCGGTATGATTGGGTGGAGACCACTTATTTGATAGGCTGCCGCTTTGAATGGAGGCAAAGTCGATGCAATTCTTGATAGTGGTCCTACTTCTGGTAATCGCTGTGACGCTTGCTCCTGGTTTCTTCTTAGGTCTAGCAACGGTAGCGCTTTCTGCTGGCGGAATCATCGGGGTTTCGATGGGCGTGGTAGTGGTGATCCTCCTGATGGTTTATGCGTGGCAAAAAATATCGTCGGACCCAGCTAGGCAGCAAGCCCGGGAAGAGCGCCGGATCAGGAAAATTACTGACTCCGCGAACAGGAAGAATTCCTCCAAGGAATGATTTCCAATAATCATCAAACGAAACCCGCTTCGGCGGGTTTTTTTATGCCTGGAGATAAGCATGGCCGATACCGACGTACAGGGGATGCTCGTCCGCATTGAGGCCACCACGGCGCAGTTGCGTCAAGAGATGGCCCGGGCAGATTCCAGCGTTGGTCAGGCGTCCAGCAAGATCGACAAAAGCCTGGGGCGTGTCGATGCTGCTTTTGATCGCGCCGGTGAAAGCGCCCAGGATGCGGCGGGCTTGATCAAAAGTGCTCTGGCAGTTGCAGTAGGCGCAGCCTCGATCAGCAGGATTATCGAAACGGCTGACTCGTTCAGTCAGATGTCCGATCGTATTGGCATGGCCACCAGCAGCGTCGGCGAATACAACCTGGTGCAGGATCGCCTGCTTGAAACCGCGAAGCGCACTTACCGCCCGCTCGCTGAAGCGCAAGAGTTGTATATCCGAACCTCGGACAGCCTGAAGTCCATGGGCTACAACACCAGCCAGGCGCTGGATGTGATGGATAGTTTCAGCTTTCTGTTGGTGACCAACTCGGCGTCGGCTGATAAGGCCAGTTCAGCTATCGACGCTTATTCAAAGGCGCTTCAGACTGGCAAGGTAGAAGCCGACGGCTGGCAGTCGATCCTTGCAGCTATGCCGACCGTAGTTGATACGATCGCGAAGTCCACCGGTAAAACAGCTGAAGAAATCCGAAGCCTTGGTGCCCAGGGCAAGCTTGGCCTCGATATTCTTACAGAGGGCTTTCAGAAGTCTGCAGTTGCCAATGGCCTGCTGGCCGACAGCATGGGTGTAGCGGTACGCGATGCCATACAGAACCTCAACAACGCCTTCACGGTATACGTGGGTCGGTTGAATGAAACCACGGACGGTACGGGTATTTTAGCCAAGGGTATTGGCTCGCTTGGCGATAACTTTGAAACTCTCGCGAATGTCGCCGGCATTATTGCAGTTGGGGCTTTGGCCGGTTACGGCCGTCAGCTAGCTGGATCTGCAGTCGCATCTGTCAATGCAACAAGGGCTGCGGTTGCTGATGCCGTCGCTCGAAAGGCTCAAGCTACTGCTGTTCTGCTCGCTGCCCAGGCCGAACAGCAAAAGGCTCAAACGACGGTTTTCCTTGCTGAGAAAGAAGCCGTCGCTGCTCGCGGCACAGCTGTTCAAACACAAATGTCTCTCCAGCTCGCAGAGGCGAGGATGGTGGAGACTCGCGCTACTAGCGCCGTGGCCGCTGCCCAGGTCGCTGCAAGCCGCGCATCTCTTGGAATTATGGGGGTGCTTGGAGGCCCAGCCGGTATCGCGGTACTGGCAATCGGAGCCGCAACTGCCTTTCTTACGCTGCGCGACAACACCAGCGTTCTTGAACAGAAGCTTGGCGATCTAAGTGATCCGCTAGACAAACTGATTGAACGATTTGGAAAGCTCAATAGAGCCACCCAGTCGGTGACGCTTAACGAGCTGAAGTCAAAAGTCGAGGACATGCAAAGCAAGCTCGGGCAGATGTCCGGAGCCATAGCTGATAAGTTCGAGAGTGACCTTCGGGGCATGGGTGCTGCTGGCGCCGACGGGCTCATGGCTGGACTTACGCCGTTACCTAAGGAGGCGCAGCAGGCGCTGGACTTGGTGAGGCAGGCATCCAAAGATCAGGCGGCCGGCATAACTGTTGATTGGAAGACCGTCACTGATCAGTTGCGTACCGTTCCCGGGGTCACTGCGTCGATGGCGGACGCTATCGACAAAAGCCAGATTCCAGTCAGCGATCTCAGTACTGAGCTTGGCCGGCAAAGCGAGGTGATTTCGAGACTGACCGGCGAGACCGATGCCAATACCGCAGCCCGAAATAAGAACAACGCCGCCATCGCCGCCGCCGAACAGGTAGGTCAGAAGTATCTTGAGCAGCTGCAGAAGCAACTCGGCGCCGCTCAAGACAAAACCAGCCTTGAGGCAGCAAACCGCTTCATTGCTGAAAACACGGATTTAACGGAAGGCATGATTGTTGCCATCCGATCGGCTGCAGCGGCCAAGGATGCCCAAAAATCTTCAGACGATGCTGCCGCCAAGGCGCTGAGGAAGAACACCACCGAAGCGAGCTCTGCCGCGAAACAGCAGCTCAAGTCGTTCGATACCGCCGAGGAAGGCTATCAGCGCCAGATAGAACTTCTCAACACTACGGGTGACAAGCAGAAAAACGCCACCGAGGTGATGAAGCTGTCCTTCGAGCTACAGGAAGGGAAGCTCGGTAAGCTGAGCGAGGCGCAAAAGAAAAAGCTCATGGGTATGGCTGCCGAGCTCGATGCGCTGAACAAGCTGAAGAAAGCCAACGAAGACGACCTTAAGCTCACGGCTTTCAAGAATGCCCAGGCGCTGACGACCAAAACCACAAAGGATGGTTTCGACCAAGAATTAGCCGGCATCGGGATGGGCGACAAGGCCCGCGACCGGATGCGTGCTGATCTGGCCATGCGGCAGAAATACGCCGCTGATGTGGTAAGCCTTAACGAGCAGCGCAACACTGGGCAGATTACGCCGGAGCTCTATGCCAACGAAACTCAGGTACTCCAAGACGAACTGAACAAGCGGTTGGCGGCCCAAGAAAACTTCTACGCGGCCACGGATGTTCAGCAGGCCAACTGGATGAACGGCGTCAACGAGGCGTGGGCAAACTACGCCGCTTCGGCGCGGGACTACTCCGCGCAGGCTGCGGACATCACCAACACTGCTCTGAGCGAAGCAACGGGGGGAATGGGCACTTTCTTCGCTGATGTGGCCAGCGGTGCGGAAGATGCAGGTGATGCCCTTGGCGACATGGTCGGTAACTTCGCTAAGTCGATGCTGAAGGCCTTGGGCGATATGGCTGCTCAGTGGCTGATCTATCAGGGCGTGCAAATGCTCGTCGGCAAATCCACCCAAGCAACCGCGGCGGGAACGCTCGGCGCCAATGCGGCAGCGATGTCGCTGCAGGCCGGCCTGAACGCCTATGCCTCGACGGCGGCGATCCCGATCATCGGCCCGGCGGCTGCGCCCGCTGCAATGGCTACGGCACTGAGCGTCACAGGCCCGCTCGCTTCGGCGGTGGGCATGACTGCGATGTCCGGCGTGGGCTTCATGGAGGGCGGCTACACCGGCAACGGCCGGCGCGACGAAGTTGCCGGACCGGTCCACCGGGGTGAGTTCGTGTTCAACTCGGAGGCGACCGCCCGGATCGGTGTGGGAACACTGGAGGCCATGAGTAACGGGAAGGCCGCGATGATCAGTTCGTCCGGAGGCAGCAGCAGTGGTGATTCTTCATCGGGCGGTCCGGCACCGATTATCTTCAACGCTCCGGTGACGGTGCAGGCGCAGCCAGGCATGAGCGAGCAGCAAGCGCAAATGCAGGGCGAATCAATCAGTGCCGGCCTTGAGTCCAGCTTCGGTCAGTTCCTCGATCGGGAAATGCGCCAAGGCGGCCGACTCTGGAGGCGGAACTGATGACTGAGGTATTCATTTATGACGTACAGCTCGGCGCCGATGGTGATGTCTCCCAGCGCACATGGGAAAACGAGTTTGGCGACGGTTATGTCCAGTCCGGCGGAATCGGCATCAACACCAAGAGTCAGGTGTGGAACCTGACGCATACCGGATCGCAGGAGGAGGGCGACGAATTGCCGCTGGTTTGGGCTTTTCTTGATCGTCACGAGGGTTACAAGTCGTTCCTTTGGACGCCGCCGGGAGGAATCCAAGGTCGCTATAAATGCAACGGGTACAAGCCCAGACCGCTGGGGAACGGCTTGTTCACGCTGACGTTCGCCTTCAAGCAGGTCTACACACCCTGATTTTTCCAAGTGGATGAACCCCGCCAAGTGCGGGGTTTGTTGTTTCTGGAGCCCTATGAATTACAACGCAGACATTCAAAAGCTTGAGCCGGGTAACCAGGTCCGCTTGTTCGAGCTGGACGCCACGCGACTGGGCGCGAACCTCTGGCGCTTTCACGGCCATGCTCAAGAAGGCGACATCATCTGGCAGGGCCAGCTGTATTCACCGCTTCAGATCACGGCGAAGGGTTTCGATATTCGCGGCGATGGCCGGCCTGCTTCGCCCACCTTGCAAGTGGCCAACGAACTGGGTGGCGTGCGTGGCGCACTGACCGCGTTGTGCTTGCAGTTCCGCGATCTTGCCGGGGCCAAAGTGCGCGTCATCGAAACGTTCCGCCACTTCCTGGACGCAGCCAACTTCCCCGACGGCAATCCCACTGCCAGCAACCAGAGCAAGATCAACCTCTGGTACATCGAGCAGAAGACCGCTGAAACATTCGAGTCTCTGACCTTCGATCTGTCCGGACCCACGGACATGGAAGGACAGATGTTGCCCTCGCAGCAGATCACCAAGCTCTGCCGCTGGGCCTGTCGGGGCGGTTACCGGGGCGAAGCCTGTGCCTACACCGGAACCGTGATGTTCACGAAAAAGAATGAGCCCACGGACAACCCTGCTCTCGATCGCTGTGGCGGTTGGTGGAGCAGCTGCAAGCTTCGCGGTAACACCCGTCGATTTGGCGGATCCATGGGCGCGAGCCTGATCGCATCTTCGAGGTAATCATGCGGATCAATCAGAAATTGCAGGCAGAGATCCGCGCTCATGCTGAGCGCGACTACCCCGCTGAGGCGTGCGGTGTGTTGGTCAGCACTGAGGCCGGCCGCGTTTATGTCCCGTGCGGCAACAAAGCGAAGACTGCCCGGGAGAATTTCCAGATCGATGAGCGCGACCTGGCAGCCGCCGAGGATCGCGGGGTGGTCGTGGCGATCATTCACAGCCATCCCGACAAAGCACCGGCGCCGAGCATGGCCGATCGCGTCAGCTGCGAATTGCATGAGTTGCCTTGGGGGATCGTGGGTTGGCCGGGGGGCGAGTTCGAATGGTTCAAGCCCACCGGTTTCCAAGCTCCGCTGCTGGCCCGCGACTTTTCCCATGGTCTTCTGGATTGTTGGGCTGCTTGCCGCGACTGGTACGCCCGAGAGGCAGGACTGGTGCTGCCGAACTTCGAGCGCCATGACCTGTGGTGGGAAGAAGAGGCCGGCCCCAGCCTTTACGAAGATAACTTCAAGACCACCGGTTTCTACCAGGTGGAGACTGCGCAGCGCGGTGACATGCTGGTGTTGCAGATCCCAACACCCGGCCGGCCATGTTTCCACCCCAACCACGCTGCGATTTATCTCGGGGATGAGCCTACTTTTGTCAGCGAGCCTGCGCCAAAGCTGGGCGGTTCAGGCCCCTTCATCTACCACCACATGGCGGGTCGTCTGGCAGGCCGGGAAATCTTCGGCTGGTCGCAGGCGAACCGCGTGAAATTGATCTTGAGGCACAAGGACTACAGGCCATGACGATGACCACCATTAAGTTGGGCGGTGTGCTTGGCAAGCGCTTTGGCCGCGAGTACCTGCTCGACCTCTATGGCTTCCGCGACGCCATGAGTGCGCTGTGCAACATGAAGCCGGGCTTCGAGCAGTTCCTTCGCAGCGCCGAAGAGCGCGGACTGGTGTTTGCAGTGTTCATTGACGAGAAAAACGTCGGTGAGCATGAGCTTGATCTCAAATCGGCAGGGCCAAGTGCGATCCGCATTATGCCGATCATTCAAGGAAGCAAGCAGGCTGGCATGTTTCAAACCTTACTTGGCGTGGCATTGGTCGTTGCAGGCCTGTTCACCGGCGGCACGACGTCGACCTTGGGCATGGGCCTGCTAGCTGCCGGCGCCGCGGTTGGCTTGGGCGGCGTGGTGCAAATGCTATCCCCCACGACCAAGGCCAACACCAGCGATAAAAATGAAGACGGCAACAACCCGAGTTACGGCTTCGGCAGTGCTGTAACCACTATCGCCCAGGGCAATCCGTACCCGCTGCTGTATGGCGAGCGGGAGATCGGCGGCGCTGTTGAGTCTGGGGGCATCTACACGCAAGACAACATCTGATTCCTCGGCAGCACCCATAACCCGCTTCGGCGGGTTTTTGCATTTATGGAGATCCCGGAATGGGCGCAGTAGCGAAGAAACGCCAGTCGGTGATGGGCGCCAAGGGCGGCCAGGCAAACCAGAAACAGCCGAGCATTGCTTCGAACAGCGTCCCATCAATCGCCACTGCTCGCATTGTTTACCTGTGGAGCTGGGGCCCCATCGTAGGGCCTGTGGATGGGTTGCGCTCTGTGCGGCTGGACGGCACGCCCATCCAGGCGCAAGACGGCACCATCAATTATCCAGGTGTGAAATGGCAGTTCCGATCAGGCGAGCTTAATCAGCCGCGGCTTGAGGGTGTTTCCGAGTCGAGCAACGAAATTGCCGTCGGCCAGGAGTTGCTTACCACTGCCCCGTGGTTGCACACCATCAATAACGCAATGATCGATGCGGTGCGTCTGCGCTTAAGCTGGCCGCAGCTTCAGAGCCAAGATGCCAGCGGCAACATCAACGGCGTACGCGTCGACTATGCCGTGGACATCTCCACCGACAACGGCCCCTATGTGCAGGTTCTGACCTCGTTTGTCGACCGCAAGAACATCACCAAATACGAGCGATCGCACCGCATTGAATTACCGAATGGCGCTCGCTGGACGATCCGAGCCCGGCGCCTGACTCCTGAAGCGAACAGTTCGCTAGTGCAGGATGTCATGGTCGTCGAGGCCATTGCCGAGGTTGTCGACAGCGATCAGGAGTACCCGCTGACGTCGGTCGGCTGCATTGAGTATGACGCCCAGCAGTTCGGCGGCGATATCGCCAAGATCGCGGTACTGATGCGCGGCCGCATTGTGCGCGTGCCCACCAACTACAACCCGGAAACTCGCACCTACGCCACCGGCGGGACCGGTACCAGCAACGGCGTATGGGACGGGACATTCAAAGAGGCCTACACCAACAATCCTGCTTGGGTCTTTTACGACCTGGTGCTGCACCCGTATTACGGGCTCGGCGAACGCATTGACGCGACGATGGTTGATCGTTGGTCGTTGTACCGAATCGCTCAGTACTGCGACCAGATGGTGCCGGATGGCAAGGGCGGCCAAGAACCGCGCTTTACCTGCAACCTCTATTTCCAGAAGCAGGCCGAAGCCTATGCCGTGCTTCAGGATCTCGCCTCAATCTTCCACGGCCTGGCCTACTGGGACGGCAGCCAGATCGTCGTCAATGCAGATATGCCAGGGGATCCGGCCTTCAGCTACAGCCCAGCGCAGATCCTCAACAACGGTTCCATTCAGTACGAAGGCACTCGCTGGCGAGATCGACACACCAACGCCATGGTGTCGTGGGACAACCCTGCTCAGGGCTTTGAGACGGACAAGGAACCGGTGTTCGACGACGAGGCGCTGAGTGAGTTGGGCTCGGTGCGGGAGCTTGATGTTGATGCTTTTGGATGCACGTCCCTCGGCCAGGCACAGCGTGCAGGTCAGTGGGCGTTGTTGACTGAGCAACTGCAAACCCGTGGCGGCACCTTCCGCGTAGGGATGGATGGACATATCCCCAAGCCCGGCCAGGTGATCGCCGTTGGCGACCCGATGCTGGCAGGTCGAGCAAATGGTGGGCGCATATCAGCAGTGAACGGCCGGGTGATAACACTCGACCGCGACCTGGTCATTCCCACCGGCGCCCGTTTGATGTTGAACCTGCCGAGCGGGAAGTCTGAAGGCCGCGTCATCAAGTCGTTTGCCGGTCGTGCCGTCACTGTCATGGCCGACTACAGCGAAGTGCCTGAGGCTGAATGCGGCTGGGTGATCGACTTCGACGACCTGAAGGTCATGCAGTTCTACGTGCGCAACGTCACCCGGCCCGAGTGGCATCAGTTCCAGCTCGAGGTCATCCAGCATGAACCGAGCAAGTTCGACGCGATCGACTTCGGCGCTGTTGTAGACACGCGCCCGATCAGCGGAATTCCAGTCGGCACACAAGAGGCGCCTGCCCGGGTACTGCTCAGCCAACACGTTGTGATCGAGCAGGGCATCGCAGTCACCAACATGACGATTGCTTGGGATGCTGCGCCTGGGGCGGTGGGGTATGACGTTGAATGGCGCTGGGGCGCGCGGGAGTGGATCAAGGTTCCGCGCACGGGTGAGTTGGCGGTGGACGTTCGAGGGATTTACTCCGGCCAGTACCTGGCTCGGGTACGCGCCGTCAGCGCGATGAATGTCTCCTCCATTCCGACCAGCTCGGTTTTGACTGATTTGCTCGGCAAGACTGGGCTTCCACCAGCTGTTACCCACCTCATAGCCACGCCGCTGTTGTTCGGCATCAACCTCAAGTGGGGCTTTCCAACGGGTGCTGAGGACACGCAGCGAACGGAGATATGGTACGGGCCATCGACCAGCTTGGAGGCTGCCACCAAGCTTGCAGATCTGGCCTATCCGCAGAAAGAGTACGCAATGCAGGGCCTTCGTGCTGGCGTGACGTTCTTCTTCTGGGCGCGCCTGGTTGATCGCACTGGCAATATCGGTCCGTTCTATCCCGCCGGGCTTGGCGTCATGGGCCAGACGAGCTCTGACGCCTCTGCCATTCTGGAAATGATAGCGGGCCAGATTGGCGAAACCGAATTGGGTCAGGACCTGCTGGACGAGATCAACAAAATCCCTGGGCTTCAGGATCAGATCGACGCGCTGGACGGCCTCAAGGGTTACGACCCAGAAACCACCTATGTTGAATACGATCTGGTTGTGGTTGGCAAGCGCATCTATCAGGCGACTGGTGACGTGCCGCTCGAAACCCCGCCACCGAATGAGAACTTCTGGCTGGATGTCGGCCAGACCGTTGAGACGGCCAAGGGACTGGCGCAACAGGTCGCGACCAACACTGCCGAAATCACTGAGCTCGACGGCGTGGTCACTGCCCAGGCGACGGCCTTCCAAGCATTGCGGGCATCATCTCGTGACGACAATGGCGAAGGGGATCTTGCCGATGCGCTGAAGGGCTGGTCCAGTACCGCAGCGATCGCTTCGGAATCCAAGGTTCGCACCTCTGAAAACGAAGCGATGGCGCAGCGGATCACTATCTTCGATGTGGCTATCGGCGAGAACGCGGCGAACATCACCGAACTGGAGCAGGTGGTCGCCACCAATCAGTCCGCGACGGCCACGCAGATCGGTCAGCTGAATGTATCGGTGGGACAAAACACTGCCGCGATTCAGCAGACGTCGACGGCCTACGCCGACACCGCCGGCAAGCTGAACACAATGTGGTCGGTGAAGATGCAGGCCAATGCCCAGGGCCAGTATGTTGCTGCGGGTATCGGGCTTGGCATCGAGAATGGCCCGGCCGGCTTGCAAAGTACCTTCCTTGTGAATGCGTCAACGTTCGCAGTGATCAACGGCGTCAACAGCACTCTGTCCTCTCCGTTTGCAGTGACTGGTGGCCAGGTGTTCATGAACTCGGCGTTTATCGCGGACGGCACCATCACCAACGCCAAGATCGGCAGCTACATCAGCTCGACCAACTACATCGCCGGCCAGCAAGGCTGGATTCTCAACAAGGACGGAACGCTGGAAATCAACGGCATCGTCCCCGGACAGGGGCGGCTGGTGATCAACTCGCTGAACGTCTCTGTTTACGACGCTAACAACGTGTTGCGTGTCCGGCTCGGCTATCTGGGGTGAACCATGGCTTCATTTGGCTTGCGTGTTTTTGATGGAAGCGGTGGCCTATCCATGGACACCAACAGCTTCACTTACCAGGTGATCTGGCAGGGCGTGATCGACTTCAGCGGAGTCGCGCCCGACTACACGCTGAGCATTCCGGGCTTCAACCCGGCGAACTGCGTGTTCATGATCATTCCGACCAGGGCGCAGGATGTGCAGTCATCCGAAACCGACGGGAGCGGAAACCAAAAGTCCTATCCGTTCGTCACGACGGCGGTGGGCCAGGTGGTTGTCAGGCGTAAAAATCCATCTTCAAGTGCTTCCACTATCGGCTCAACGGTTGCCGCCAAGGCCTACGCGATAAGGTACTCGACATGAGTTTTGGTTTTCAGAGCATCAACGACAATGCAATTGTCCAGATTGACGCCGAGGCCCCCAGACTTTGCATGCTCACCAAAGGAGTGTATTCGGGGGCTACCAACGCGTCCGGGGTGTTTGCGAGAGCAATCACGAGCCAGGACCCGCCGATAGTGTTCGTTCGCCCGGACCAGGGAGCGATCCAGGTTCCGATATCGGTGTGGTTCACTGGCGGGCCGGGAAACTGGACCGGGTTCACCATGAAGGCATCCAATGTCAACGCCACGTTAAGCGGCCAGTACTTCGTGGCTGCCTGGGCGTCCATGGGCACGGCAGCCTATGGACTGCGGTTGTGGGACCAGAGTGCGACACTTGTTTACGACAGTGGCGCGCCGGCGGTCGTTGTGACCTTCGCTGCCGGCAACTGGACCTATCTCGGCGACGAGGTATTGACTGTGGGGCGCCGTTACATCTGGAGCATTAGTAAGCTGCTTGGTGCGGGCGAATACATCTCCCTGAACCCTTTCGCCATGAACTGCCACAACAATGCGTCGGGTGGCGGTTGCGCACTGGGCGTCGATTACGCAAACGGCCGGATCATGATGTACAGCCTCGCCACAACTGCATGGACTGACCAAGGTCACCGTCCATTCCTGTGCGCCAAATTGCTGGCCTGATCTCTTCCTTTTCGCACATATTCTTTCTGGAGATACTCAATGCCCTGGTACAAATCAGGAACGGTCTCTGTCACCCAAAATTCCAATGCCGTGATCGGCACGGCTACTGCGTTTATTGCAAACAGCCGTGTGGGCGATGGCTTCCGTGGCCCGGACGGTGGTTGGTACGAAGTGACCAACATTGCCAGCGACACGGCCATGTCGATCTCGCCGAACTATCAGGGCGCAACTAACGGTGCAGGCATTTACGCACTGGCGCCGCTGCAAGGTTATGTCAAAGATTCTGCGGATACGCTGCGAGCCTTGGTCAATACATACGGCGCAAAGTTGGCAGCATTGGGCACAACTGGTAACTATGATGTTTTGCCAGTCGGCAAGGGTGGTACCGGGATCACCAACTTGTCTGTCCTGATGCAGGACATGCTTGGAAAATCAGCGTCGGTTGATGCTCGCTACGTTATCTCGGCGGCTAAGTCTGGCGCAAACAATGACATCACATCGCTCAACGCCTTGACCACTGCACTAGGTGTTGCTCAGGGTGGAACTGGTGGCACCACCCAAGCTCTTGCACGTAGCGGCCTCGGTCTCGGCACTGCTGCAGTGGCTGCAATCATTGGTGCTGTGTCGCAATCAGGTGGCACGCCAACGGGCGCACTGATGGAGTACGTTTCAAGCGCTAATGGAGAAACGTGGAAGTTTGCCGGCGGGCTTATGATCTGCACCAGATCGCGATCCTACGGGCTTGTGGTTGGCGACTTCACGATTTACGGAAGTATTTGGTACTACTACGGGAGCTGGACGTTTCCGTCGTCATTCGCCGCGCCTCCAGTAGTCACTGGCGGTGCGAGGGGGGCAGGTCGTGTCCACGCCTTGAATGCCGATCCGAATACAACGGTCTCTACATGTAATTTCTTCGTGATCGATTACACCAGTCCCGTGGCTACCACGGTATCTGAAAAGTTAGTTGCAGTTGGGAGGTGGTTCTAATGCTGATTAATCTTTCACCGCAGCGGCGGGACGACACGCTGGAAGTATTACGGTCAGGAAACGCGCTGATTGTAAATGGGGAGTCTTTTGACTTTTCATCAATGGGCGACGGCGACACACTTCCACGCGCAGCGATTAATTCCGAATGGTTTGCGGGCAATGTTGAAAAGGTAAATGGCGAGCTGATCCTGACACTATTGTTTCCCATGCCTTGGAACTACAGCCCCGAGCAGGCTTTCCCGGTTCCGCTGCAGAACGTGCCCGATGGCCCTGTTGTCTTCCCCGGCCCGCTGCCGGAGCCAGCACTCGAAGCCTCGCCTGAGGACAATCAATGAATATCGACTGGTCGCAACTCATCACCAAAGCTATGAAGGACGCTGCTGTCCAAGCAGCTCAACTGGCCGCAGCCAAAGCTGAGCTGTCAGGCAGGAACATAAAAGCGCTCGCGCAGATTGCCCGCATACAGGAGCGGATAGACACGATCGGGTTTGGCATCGAAGTAGGCGAAGCGACCGAGGAAGATGAGGCAGAACAGGCCGCACTGCTGATCAATCTCAAGACGTGGAAAACTTACAAGTTCGCGCTGGGCAAAGTCACCGTGCAGCCGACCTGGTACGCCGCGCCGGTTTGGCCAGTCGAGCCAGTGGTGCCGGTAATCGTCGCAGACCCCCAAACTGTGGCCGCCGACCTGATCTGACCCGTCACCGCAGCACAACGCAACCCGCCATCGAGCGGGATTTTTTTTGCCTGGAGAAAAGTGATGCCAGTTACCGACAAAGACCGAGACATCCTCGCGCGCACGCTATGGGGTGAGGCGCGCGGTGAATCCCTAGTTGGCCAGATTGCCGCGGCCTGGACCATCCGCAACAGAGTGAACGATGGCAAGGCCAAGTCGTGGTGGGGTGAAGGCTACGCGGGCGTATGCCAGAAGCCGTATCAGTTCAGCTGCTGGAATAAGAGCGACCCGAACTACACCTACCTGAGTGGCGCGAAGGCGATCCCGTTTCGTG
>Ga0163162_10000389_pt1 | contig 40197 bp, 36 predicted proteins | sample S55metaG_FD_115310 | JGI IMG/M metagenome (GOLD analysis project Ga0163162, IMG submission 115310) | Switchgrass rhizosphere microbial communities from Kellogg Biological Station, Michigan, USA - S5-5 metaG | ecosystem: Host-associated > Plants > Roots > Rhizosphere > Soil | place: USA... | reverse complement strand
GCGAGCCCGGCGACCGAAGCACTCGGCTCAAGACACGCTTCCACCAACTTCTGTTTGGTTTGCCGGTCATATCTGCGCTTGCCATCCCGACCAACGGTGACGACCTTTAGGCCAGTCGTTTCTGAGTGTTCTTCTGTCATGAAAGGTGTCCACTGATTTGAAAACAGTGGACATAGCCTGCACGCTCAGATCAAGAAGTTCCAGACGTCCATTTCTGCGCGCTTACGGATGAAAGGCAGCAGCCTTGCGCTTCCTTGCGGTTTCCGTAGTATTCGCGCGCTCGGAGCCCATAGTAACGATGCTTCCAGCGTTTGGATGGTGAGATTTACCTAAATTCTGAAACATCCAATCGCTAAACGAGTACGGATTACCAATAACGGTATAGGCCTTCAGAAAATGCCCTATCGCTAATCGACGATGCTGTGTCAAACCGCACTCACATGTGCGCTATTTAGGTAATACTGATAAGCTATGTGCTATAGTTAGTTCATCGGTATGGATCTTGTGTTGGAGCATGAGAGCCTAAGGAGCAACGTAATGAAAAAGACCAAAGCAGAGACGGCGGCAACCCGTCAGCGGATCGTCGAGATCGCCTCTAAAACGTTCAAAACCAACGGCATTCATGCTACTGGTGTCTCAGAAATAATGGCCGCAGCTGGTCTGACCCACGGGGGCTTCTATCGACATTTTGAGTCGAAAGAGCAGCTTGTCGCGGAAGCATTTGGGACAAGCATGGATACGTTGATTAAGGCCGTCGAAAAGGTAGCCGGCGACGGAGGGGACGCAGTACGAAAATACCTTGAGGAGTTTTTGTCTCCTCACTATCGTGACGATGTTTCCAACAGTTGTCCGCTTGTGGCAATGGGTAGCGAACTGGCAAGGTCGGATGCGGAGACCCGTCGAGCGGCGACCCTTGGTTTTCAGCGACTTGTTGAAACGGTCGCGCGCTACAACGGTGCAGAGAGCGACGAGAATGCTTTTAACGAAGCTATTCTTGTCGTCGCTTCGGTGATTGGTGCGGTAACAATCTCAAGAATTGTCGACGACCCGGCGCTGTCCACCTATATTTTAGAAACGATGAAGGTGCGGCTGGGTGAGTCTTTGACTCAGGAGCTTGCGCATGAAGCAAAATGGATGGTTTGAGATCTGATTTTAGGCCATTCGTTCAGCGTGCTCGTAGCACGTGCTAAGGTCTTCGATCTTTTTTCTTGCGGCCGAGCTTGGCGTTGCCGGACGCTCATCGCTTTGATCAACCGACTACGCATCGACGCAAGCGTTCGCGATGGCGGTTGATATCTGTTTGTTGCCATACTCAGCGCCGTGCCCGACGAGGCATCGCGCGCAGCAAAAAAGCCATCCGCACAGCTTTTTAATAGGCGTCTTCCAGCAACAGCAACGTTCTTTTGGCGTCTAGTCCACCGGCGAAACCGGTTAGTTGACCTGACGCGCCAATGACTCTATGACACGGCGCAATGATAGAAATAGGATTGCGCCCATTCGCTGCGCCTACCGCGCGGACCGCTTTCGCATTACCTATTTGCACGGCGATTTCTCCGTATGTGCGCGTTTGACCATATGGTATGTCAAGTAGCGCCTGCCATACAGTTTTCTGAAAGCTCGTTCCTTGAAAATTCAGCGGGATGTCGAAGGTGTGTCTGGCGCCCCCGAAATATTCTTCTAATTGCGAAGATGCTCTGAGGAGCAACGGATCGTCGTTTTGCTCTTGCATTTCCCGAACCGGTACGCGCCCAGGGCGCTCTCTTTCCCAAAGAATTGCAACTAGGGCCGCAGCGTCACTCACAAGTGTAAGTTCACCAACTGGAGAGCTAAAAATTTTGTATCTATATCGCATCTCGTTTCGACCTAAGATAGTTGATATGAACCTCGGTCTTGTAAATGAGGTCAACTAACACGTAGTCAACCCCTCGACGGCTGGTCAACGCGCAGGTGGGCGACCCCCAGCTAGTGTGAGCGGACACAGTGAGGTAGCTCAAAGCATGTGACTACCCTCTGCCTTAAACTACCTTGATTACGGGCGAGCCGATGCGGATGCCATTGTAGGATGCGAACAGAACCAGAAACTTAACGGCCATTGGTTGAGATATCCAACTGAAGCTTCTGGCTATCCCAGACGCCGGCAGTCATTCATCACCGCCGGCGTCCAATTCACGTCTTTAAGCTATCAGGCCTCCATCAACAGTCAAAACCGCACCATTAATGTAAGATGCGTCACCGCTTGCGAGAAACGCCACTGCGCGTGCGATATCAACGGGATTGCCATACTGGCCAGTCGGGATCAAGGGCTTAAGAGCTTCAGCCAAAGCACCGCTCGCTGGATTCATATCAGTATCAGTGGCACCTGGTTGCACGACATTCGCGGTAATTCCACGTGGAGCAAGTTCTCTCGCGAGCCCTTTCGTAAAAGCGATTAGGGCTGATTTTGTCATAACGTACACCGAAACATTTGGAAAAAAAACAGTTTCCGCAAAGGCGCTACCAATGGTAATTATGCGGCCTCCCTTGCCCAAGTGGGAGATAGCTGCTTGACTGCCAACTACGGGCGCCAAAACATTTACACGTATCATTTTCTCGATATCTTCGTGGGACATGTCCTCAATAGGCTCGCTTCGGAAGATGCCAGCGTTATTAACAAGTATGTCCAGCCCGCCGAGAAACTCCACGGCCGTCGAGATCGAACGCCTGACTGCTTCTGCGTCAGAGCTATCGGCCTGGATAGCTACCGCTCGGCGTCCTAGCGCCTTAATTTCACGTACGACGCCAGCGGCTCGCTCCGTGCTCTTCTCATAAGTGATTGCAACATCGGCGCCATCTGCTGCAAGCTTTTTCGCGATTTCGGCGCCAATACCACGGCTGGCGCCCGTAATGAGTGCACGTTTTCCTTCAAGGGACATGATATTTCCTTTTTGTAAGCACCACTAATAACTATGAAAACTCGAGTTATCAAATGACATGCTCAAGTGATTGTCGAACCGAGTGTTAATTTCTAGACTGACCTTAGGCTCTCGCGGAAGACCATTTTTAACGGTTCACAAGGAAACCGATACTCTTTATGCGTCGGGTTAGTTTTCCGGAAAGGCGTTTTGCATTTGAACGTAACTCACGGAGCTTTCGTTCATGCTCCGAGAGTCGCCGGTCTCTAAAAAGTTTTTTGCGGTGACCTCTGCGGCACTCCAAGCTACTTGGCTGATCGCCGTACCTGCGCTGACGCGCCGTACGCCCCACTCGGCAAGTTCTGGTGCAGCGGGTAGCCCTGGCCACGCCATCACGTTAAGTGGCAGTGGAACACGATCAACGATTAGCGCGACGTCGTTACGCTTATGAACTCCCGGGAGAAAAATTCCGTCCGCTCCAGCATCCTTATATAGCAAGCCACGCCGGATTGATTCTTTCGCGAGATCGTCGTCTTTGGCGAGATTTCGAAGAAACACATCGCTTCGAGCATTAATGAATAAGTCTACTCGAGCGTCGTTGGCCATTCCTTTAATGGCCGCAATTTTCGCCGATAGAAGTTCCGGCTCGTCTTCGCCGTCTTCGATGTTTATTCCGGCGACACCAAGTTTCAGTAGCCTTTCAACGTTTCCGGCGACCGTCCGCGGATCGTGCGAATATCCATTTTCGACGTCGACGGTCACGGGTACTTTTACAACGCGCGTTATTCGAGCAACGGCATGGACCACTTCGTCGATTGGCAGGGCAGCACCATCACGATAGCCGAGAGCCCACGCAACGCCACCGCTCGTAGTGGCAATGGCCTTGGCTCCGAGCGTCTCAAAAAGTCGAGCACTGCCGGCGTCCCAGGCATTAGGGAGGAGAAGTGGCGCGAACTGGGTATGAAGCTTACGGAACGTCTCGACGGATTTTGGCATCATCCCTCTCCATGTGGTTCTGATTACAATACTTAAGGGCGCATATCATGCGACCTTGAAGGCTTTGCATTGCGCCTCTGATAAGATGACGCAATCGCACTAATGATTAAGATAAGTGTCGTCATCTAAATTGTCAAGCGATTGCAATCCCTGGTGTGAATCCCGGCGATCTCGAAGACTTCTCCTAGTCTTGACAAGGTTTTTAGACGCTCTTAGTTGTACACTATCATCTAAACTGTTATGATCAAGATTGACTAACCCGGGGCGACATTTCGGCCCGGTTAAGTGAGGAGTCAAGATGAGAAAATCGAAAGCGGAAGCGGCGCAAACACGCCGGCGGATCGTTGAAGTAGCGGCCAGCGCATTCAAGGCAAATGGCATCCATGCCACGGGCGTGGCTGAGATTATGGCAGCCGCAGGCCTCACCCATGGCGCTTTCTATCGCCATTTTGCGTCGAAGGAGCAATTGGTAACCGAAGCATGCGCAGCGAGCATGGACATCTTGGTGGAGGCCGCTGAGGAGGCGGCTCGCGAGGGTCCAGAGGCGTTCCTTCAGTACCTGGGCGACTTCTTCACAACGGAAGCTCGCGAAGAGCTTTTAGGCGGATGTTGTCTCGTTGCGATGGGCAGTGAATTGGCCCGCTCAGACGCCGAGACCCGGCGAGTAGCGACGCGCGGTTTTCAGGGCTTGATTGATATTGTCGCCCGATACAATCACCCAGGCGATGCTCCGTCAGCTCGCGCGGATGCTATTTTCACGCTTTCTTCGATGATTGGTGCAGTGTCGATTGCGAAAATTGTGGACGACCCGAAGCTTGCAAATCAAATTCTGGAAGTTGCTAAGAACCGACTTGTTGAGTGGCAGGACAGCACGGGGAAGTTGGTGCCCAAGGCGCAACTGATTGAAGGACTCGAGCAAGCTAGCGCTCACTAATGGCTTGAGTAAGGCAATCATGACAAGTTGCGATTGGTTGCATAGTCTATTTCATTAGGAGTGCTATCTAAAATTAGCATTGTGTTTCCAGGCAAATTTCTGGAGTATTGACGATGACCGGCTCGCGCAGATGAGCGGCTTTCACTTCGGTTGAACGATCGAGTATGGGCGATCGGAGCCTCGACGATGGATGGCCGACAGGTTGTACTGGTCACTTGTTCAGGAAGAAACCTGCACAGCGGCCTTGAGTAACAAATAAAATTGCATGTCGATATGGATGCGTCGTCTCGTCTGCAGGGCCTGCGGTGCATTATTTCTTCCGCACAGCCTTTTTAGCGTGACTTTCGGCGATCAGCGCCTGCGCAACTTGCCGTAACAGCAAAGTTGCCTCGCCCGAATTTAATATCGAGGAGCTAACAAGGGCCCCATTGATCAGCATAGCAAGCTTCCCCGCAAGTGCATCAGGATCCGTTGCCCCCAGACCAACAGCAATATTTCTTAGGCGACGACGAAGCTCCTGCTTGTGCACAGTTGCCACTTTGCGCGCCGGATGCGTCGCTTCGGGGAACTCGGCGGCAATATTCAATTGCGGACAACCCCGGTATTCCGGCTGTCCTGCACGTTCGCCAAGCCACGTCAAATGCGCTTCGAGTTCAGCGCGGACATCGCCAACATGCTCCTGCGCCACAGCGTCCCATGTTGCCCAAAAGGTCTGGTCCTCTTGTTGAAGGAAGGCGGCAACAAGCTCATCTTTGGTGTTGAAATAGCGATATAAGCTTGTCTTAGCTACGCCAGCTTTTTCCACAACGAGGTCGACGCCTACAGCACGAACACCCTGTTGATAAAAAAGGGTGCATGCTGTATCCAGAATCCTTTGTCGGACGTCTACCGCCGTCGAATCCGTTCTTGCAAGTCTGCGTTCCGACATCCAGTGCCCATCGCGTAGTTGAGTTGATACCGTAATTTAGCATAAATCTCCTTGACGCGATACAGACCTGTATGTAGTATTTTAAGGAACATACAGGTCTGTATCACTAGAGGATGAGGCACTGGTTTACAGCGTGGAACCAGGCTTCAACCATTTTATGAAGTGACCCAAGGAGCATCGAACATGAAAACTTTTTTAAAAACCTGCTTTTTGACTTCCGCCGCAATAGTGGCGGCCGTGGCTTTTTCTTCATCCGCGTTCGCACAGACATCCGTTGGTGAAGAGACAAGGGCGTTTGGAATGAGCGCTAGCAGCGCAGCAAATGCTGCGACGGCAAGGGCATACGGTGGTGAAACGTCCATCGGATCAGACGTTGCGCGGCGGGAATATGGGTCAAGCGTTTCAGGCGCAGCACAAAGCGGCAGGCGCCGCGAGATAACCCTGAGTAGCTATTCGCCTCCGATAGTCTCTTACGGGCGCTAACCATCCCGCACAGACGTTCTGCGTTGGCGAAGTTCGTGGGAAAGCGAATTGATCAATTTGTACAAATGGGTTGGACTTAAAAATGATTACAGTAACGATGTATAGCCAACAGGTTTGTCCGTTTTGCGACCGGGCCGAGCGACTTCTTCGATCGCGCGGCGTCGAAGAGATCAACAAAAAGATGATCGATCGCGATCTCGCCGCACGCCAAGAGATGTTATTGCGCACCGGCCGTCGCACGGTCCCTCAAATATATCTGGGGCAAACCCATGTTGGGGGCTTCGACGATCTGGTAGAACTTGATCGGCAAGGTAAGCTGACGCCGTTGCTCGCGACAGCGTCACAATGATTCTTCGCGTCTGGCAAATAGGTCATTCGTTGAGACGCTCGGGTTTGAGCTCAGACTTGTTTGGTCGACGCGCGATGCGAATAAAAGCCTCTTGTCTTTCGAACCAATCTTAATAAAATCGAGCTCATGTATCGTCAAGCCATTCTTCAATGCGTATGTGCTCTGGAGACTGTCGAGGTGTTTCTCGATAAAACAGAGCAACATGCGAAGCAGCAAAATATCGACGTGAACGTGCTCATCAATGAGCGCTTGGCTCCTGACATGAAACCTTTTATCTATCAGGTTCAAAGCGCATGCGATTACGTGAAAGCCGGCGCGGCCTGGCTTGCCGGACAAACGCCACCAAGGCACGAAGACAACGAGCGAACCGTTCAAGAAATCCGAGCACGTATCCACAAGACCGTGACCTTCGTGGGAAGCGTTAAGTCCGACAGTTATGATCGGGCTTCCGAACGAGAAGTAAAGCTCTCTTGGGCGCCGGGAAAATTTCTAAGAGGACAAGATTATTTGCTTCAGATGATCATCCCAAACGTGTACTTTCACATTTCTATGGCCTACGCAATACTTCGAAAGAGCGGTGTCGACGTTGGCAAAATGGACTTTCTTGGGCCTATAAATTTTGTGGATGCACCTTGAGTGCGGATGTCGAACCGGGCGCTTCTGCGCACGTTTCGGATAGTGTCGGATGCGAAACGAACCCCTGTTGGAACAGTCCACTTTCGGGACAGGGTCTGTCGAAATTGTTAGGCGGTTCTATTGTGTTAAATCCAGCTTGCGTACTACCAGCCTTGGTGGCGAGTGCGGGGCGCTACGAACAATCTTGTCACTGTTCGCGAACAGACCTCGCGCTATCAAGCAGCCGTAAGATGCAAACGCCACGGCGCAGCGGTTTGCATTAACATGCTCGCATATATCTTTGAAGCCTTTTGCAATTTTTCGCGCGAGCCCTAATGAAACGTCAACAGATGATCCTTGGTGCTTTTTTCTACAATCCCCAGGGCGATCATCGGATGTCCTGGCGCCATCCATCTGCGCCGACAACGGCAGCATTCGAATTAACTTACTATCGGGATCTCGCTGCATTGGCGGAATCTGCATGCATTGATGCGCTGTTTATAGCGGATCATGTTGCGATGTGGGACACTTTCGAGAGCAATATCATCCACTATGCCAACGCACGCCTCGAGCCCTTAACATTGTTGTCGGCTCTGTCGGCGGTGACTCGAGACATAGGCTTGGTTGGCACCGTATCCGCATCGTATAGTGAGCCTTACAATGTCGCCCGCATGTTCGCCTCGCTAGATCATCTCAGTCGTGGACGCGCGGCGTGGAACGTCGTTACTTCCGGGATGGACGAGGAAGCGTTGAACTTCGGCCGGGACGCGAACATCGACCATGGGCAACGTTATCGACGGGCCGCAGATTATCTCGATCTTGTTCAACTTTTATGGGATAGCTGGGAGGATGACGCCGTCCGTTTTGACAAGGCAACCGGTATATTTGCCGATCCTTCAAAGGTTCATCGCGTAAATCACCATGGTGAACACTTCGCAGTTCGTGGCCCTTTAAATGTTCCTCGGCCTTTGCAAGGCTATCCAGTCATCGTGCAGGCCGGGTCATCCGATGCTGGAAAAGATCTTGCAACACGTTACGCAGATCTGCATTTCACTCGATGTATCAGTATTGAGGAGGGTCTTCACTATCGCCAAGACATTAACGAGCGACTAAATAAAACTGGTCGTGCTGCCGATAGCTTCAAGATCCTGCCGGGGATTCAGCCTGTCATAGGAGCGTCGCGGCAAGAAGCGCAAGAAAAGCTTGAGTGGCTCGAAACGTTGATTCCTGATCGCATGGGTGTCGACCTTGTTTCTAGTTGGTGTGGGATGGATCTTTCGACATTGCCCCTCGATGGCCCACTTCCGCAGTTGCCGGACGAGGCGAATTACAATGGCCAACGGAGCAATCTTACGCGCTTGCAATCCTATCAAGCACAGGGATTGACGATCCGAGAGGTCGGACGCCGCGTGTCAGGCGCTGGTGGCGCTCACGTGATAGCGGGAACTGCTAAAGACATCGCAGCAGAGATGGAGGCGTGGTTTCGCGCAGGTGTCTGCGATGGTTTCAACCTTATGTTTCCGGTGCTGCCTAAAGATTGTTCGGACTTCGTTCATGAAGTGATTCCGCTGCTTCAACGCTCGGGCGTTGCCCAGACTGAGTATCGAGCCGGCACGTTGCGGGACAAATTGGGCCTTTTGCGGCCGACCAACCGGTTTCGTATGGATTGAACGCCATAGGCAAATCCGCTTTTCTTACTCTACTTGCTCATGAAGATTTCACACGCCGCGTTACAGGCCCTTCGTTGCCACGCAAACGACCCGCAAAATCATGCCATCGATGAATACTTGAGTGGCCGCTTGTCGCGACGCGAACTGCTGCGTGCGGGGAGCATGCTCGGGCTCTGGACGCTTGCAGGCGGCATCTCTCTTGGCGTGTCCAACCCGTCCATCGCCGCGGCAGCAACCAACACTGATAGCCTCCCTATTCGTATCGGTCATCCAATGCCATCGGGCGTGATTGATCCTTTGACTGCTTTTGACGTAGCAAGTCCCGCATTACTCAATCAAAGCGGCGAATACCTTGTTTCTGCAGACGGCGAACGCGCGACAATTAGACCTGCACTTGCGATCTTATGGCAACCGAATACGACAGGCGATGTCTGGACGTTCAAATTAAGGCAGGGCGTTCGTTTCCAAAACGGCCAGCCAATGACAGCGAAAGACGTCGCAGCTACCTTTAATCGGTTGGTGGATCCCGCCGTTGGCTCCGCAGCGATGGCGCTCTTGCGTGGCGTCTTGTCAAAAGGAGGGACTGTTGCGCGTGATGAATACACGGTGGAATTCCACCTTGATGCGCCAAATGGATCGTTTCCTTGGTATGTATCGACGGACAATGTAAATGCAGTGATCTTGCCAGCCGACTTCAAGGGCTCCTACGAACAGACGTTCATCGGTACGGGCCCTTATCGGCTCGAACGATTTCAATCAAGGATTGGCGCCACGTTCGTCCGAAACGAGATGTATTGGGGTCAAAAGGCGCGAACATCGCACCTCCAATTCAAGTTCTATGGTGACCAACAAGGTCAACTTCTTGCGCTACAGGGCAGACAGGTCGACCTACTTACTCGATTCACCGTCCATGGGGGAGGCGGGCTGCTTCGCGATCCAGAACTAAAAGTCATTGGGACTCGTTCAAGCACGCATCGACAGATTCATATGCGCACCGACGACGGTGTCTTTGCGGACAAGCGGATACGGCAGGCGCTTGCACTCAGTCTTGATCGGAAAGCACTCGTAAAAGGACTGCTGTTGGACCGAGCAGTCGTCGCGAATGACCATCCTTTTGCTCCTGTTTTTGCAACGTATGATCCATCTATACCGCAGAAAGAGAAGGACCTCGTTGGCGCAAAGTCCCGGCTCGCCGCAGCTGGACACTCGTCAGGTTTTTCTGCAACTCTTACAACCGAGGCTTTTCTTGAGATGCCGGACCTTGCGGTCGTTGTCCAGAACGCCGCAAAATCAATCGGAATAGATTTATCACTTCGTGTCGAGTCGCAAGAGGCGTATTACGGTTCTGGGAAGCCAGGAAGATCCGACTGGCTCGACTCACAGCTAGGCATGACCGATTATGCGCACCGTGGCGTGCCGGACCCGTTCTTGCGCGGTCCGCTGATGTCGGGGGGCGCATGGAATGCGGCACGCTTCGCAAGCGCCAAGTATGATGGCTTGGTGAAGCGATATATGAGTACGCTCGATGTGACTCAACAAAAGCAAATTGCAGGGAATATAGAACGTCTTCTCGCGGACGAGACGCCCGTCATAATTCCCTACTTTACCGATTCGCTAATCGTATCTCGAGCGAATCTGAATGGCGTTCGGCCGACGCCCCTCGCACAGTTATATCTGAGCGAAGCATGGCTGGCGTAGCTTGCGAAGGCTCGTACCTCAGAGTTAAAGCATGATCTCAGGCGGCTGAAAATATTGATTCGCCCTCAATGAGCGCTCATTGGAGTAATTGTCTGTTTGCGATGTGAAGACCGGCAACAAAAGATTCGTCACTTTATGCTGACCGATCTCAAAAAACGAACAGGGCTCCAATGAGCGCCTAATACCAAGGAAAATGGTCATTCGCGTTTGAGCAACTAAACAGTAACAACGATCTTCCCAAATTGCTTATTGCTTTCCATGTAACGATGGGCGTCCGAGATCTGATCGAGCGGGAAAGTTTTGGCTATTACCGGCTTGAGCGCGCCCGACTCGAGGCCCCTCAGTACCCAGTCGACACCCACCTTTAATTTATCTGGATCTGACGTAGTTGTGAAAAGTAGCGCGCCAGTAATTGTCAACATTTTGGTGAAGACTGGGAAATGGGGTATTACCGTTGGTTCGCCAATCGTTCCATATAGAAGGATTCGAGCCCGCGGTGCTGCAACCTCAAGCAGCGTCGCAAACGCAGGCCCACCGACAGGATCGAAAAGGACTTGGAAACCGGCTCCGTGACTGATCCTTCGCACCTCGGCTGCAATGTCTTGTTCGTCCGTTGCGATTACATGCGCAGCTCCGGCGCTAAGTAAGAGGTTTTTCTTTTCGCTCGTGCGGGTAAGGGCCACTGGCACGGCGCCGATAAGGTTCGCGAGTTGAATTGACGCGAGGCCGACACTACTCGAAGCAGCAGGGATCAATACTATTTCACCCTTCGATAGCTTGGCGGTTCCTATGAGTGCATCGTACGCTGTAAGGTACGCCATCCATACAGATGCGGCCTCTTCAAAGCTAAGATTTTCGGGGTGTTTGACTAATGATGTTGCTCGTGCGAGAGCGGTGTCGCCGTAGAAACCATAGTCATGAAAAGAGAAGTTTGGAATAACAGATACGACGTCGCCAATCTTGAATTCATCAACATCAGCGCCGATAGCCTCGACGATACCCGCTGCCTCGTAACCTAACTTAGATGGAAGAATGGGTTGCTCGAAGTATTTGCCGCTTCGATATAAGGATTCAGCCCGATTGATACCAATAGCTTTAATCTTGATTCGAACCTCTCCCGGACCCGGATCACCCACATCTTCCTCGATGATGTGCAACTGCTCGGGACCACCAATATCTCTAAATTTTACGACTTTTGACATTCTCTTACCTCGATCGATAGGAATCCTGCGTTTCTTTAAAAGAAGTTTGTGGGGTGTAACGACAGATTGATCAATCACGCATGGACCAAATTATCTAATCGCTTGTTTCGTGAGCGACGCTGATGCGTCCTCAAACTGCAACACCGCCATGCAAACCAGCAGACGCGTCAGCACATATCGGATGAGCTGATTTAGATGATAAGCATTGTCTAAATATCCAGCGATGTCAACCTGAATTTTGCGTTTCCCGCCCTGGGTTCGTGCGTCCTCATCGGTTGAGTGAAAGGCGTACGAAATGGTAGAGCAAGCGAGCGAATCCCTCGTATATCTAAGGCCCTCAAGGCGGGAGCCGTCTTAGCTATAGCTTTTAGCTTTTGTATCAATTTTTTGATAGCAACCACTTAACATTTCGGTGTTGACTATTTAGATGATCGAGATTATCTTTCCAGCAAATAGTGTCATCGAGTCATCTAAACATCGTGAGAGATCGGATCGAGTGGTGACTCAGGTGGTGTAGCAGGAGATAAAGCCTCCTGCGCACTGATTGCTTAAGGCGAATGTTTGTTTCAAAACATGAGGAAATGATGGAAAACAAGAAGAATGATCATGCGGTGCCTGTGGAGGGTGCAAGCACAAAAGATCAACCGCAAACCAAAAAAGGCAAGGGCAGGGTATGGGCTGGCTCAGCGACCCTGCTCGCAATTGTCGCGGTGAGCGCAGTCGCTTTCCATCTTACCGATTCGTCGGCACGTTCAGAACCGCCGGCACCGCCAGTTCCATCGGTGGCAGTGAGTGAACCGTTACAACGCAATCTCGCGCCCAGGTTGGACTTTCTTGGCCAGTTCTCCGCGGTACAAAAAGTTGAGTTGCGCGCTCAAGTCGGCGGCACCTTAACTGAGATCCATTTTAAAGATGGCGACATTGTGCACAAAGGCGATCTTCTTTTCGTAATTGATCCCGTGCCATACGAAATCAAAATGAGTGAGGCTACCGCGCAACTTGCAAGCGCCAAAGCGCGCTTCGACCTCGCAACTCAAGAACTTACTCGCGCCCAGATGCTAAAGAGCACCGACGCGGGCACCACAGAAAACGTTGAGCAAAGGGTTGCCGACAAGCAGGCTGCGCAGGCTGCAGTTGACGCAGCAAAGGCGTCGGTTCGGGATGCACGTTTCGACTTAGATCGCTGCCGTATTTCAGCGCCCTTCACCGGCCGTATTGGAACCCATCTGGTCTCTGTCGGCAATCTAGTGGCCGGAAGCCGCGGCGCTTCGAGCCCGACCACACTTCTCACAACGCTTGTCTCGATTGACCCGATTTACCTGGATTTCGATATGAGCGAGCAGGATTACTTGACCTACATGCGATCCCGTACGGATGGGAATATTGGGAACGATATCAAACTTTCGCTGAGTGACGAAAAAGATTTCACGCGCCAAGGAACGCTCAATTTCGTAGACAACTCGCTTGACCGTTCGAGCGGAACAATCCACGCACGAGCAATCGTGCCGAACAAGGATCTTTTGCTCACGCCTGGGGGATTCGCGCGCGTGCGCCTGTCTGTATCAAACCCGCAGCCAGCGCTGCTCGTGCCCGATGCCGCCGTACTTGCGGACCAGTCCGATCACATCGTGCTTACCGTCGGATCCAACAATGTGGTCACACCGAAGCGAGTTGAAGTAGGCGGTCTGCGCGGTGGGTTGCGCGTTGTCCGCTCGGGACTTGTATCAACAGACAAAATAATCATCGACGGTATACCGTCGGCAAGTCCCGGCTCGAAGGTGTCACCGCACGCGGGATCCATCCAGTTCGAAGCCGACAAAGGCTAAGGCAGAGTTCAATCATGAAACTGACCCACTTTTTCATCGAGCATCCGCGTTTTGCTGCGGTGATCAATATTTTCATTGTGATGTTTGGACTGGCGACGATGGCATTCCTGCCGGTTTCCCAGTACCCGAACATCATCCCGCCCACCATCCAGATCACAGCAAACTTCCCAGGTGCATCGGCTGAGACAGTCGCTCGTACGGTCGCAACACCGCTCGAACAAGCGGTCAACGGCGTCGAGAGTATGGACTACATCAGCAGCCAGTCGACCGGTGACGGTCACCTCACGACCACGGTGATCTTCAAGGTCGGCACAGATCCGAATACAGCGCTCTTGCTCACACGTAATCGTGTGCAAGACACGCTCTCAAGGTTGCCGCAGGAAGTACAGCTTCAGGGCGTCCAGGTAAAGAAAACGATTCAAGCGTTTGTGCTGGGCGTTCACCCGTATTCGCCGGACGGGTCGCGTAACGCCGAGTACATTGCCAATTACATGACACTCCACGTTAAGGACGAGATTTCGCGCATTCCGGGTGTGGCTGATCTGTGGTCGCCGGGCGACTGGCAATATGCAATGCGGATTTGGATTGATCCGGACAAGGCTGCAGCCCATGACATCAGCGCTAACGAGATTTTGAATGCGTTGCGGGCGCAAAACGCGCAGGTGTCGGCGGGCGTTCTGAACCAGCCACCTGTCTCAACCAAAGGAGCTTATCAGGTCAATGTTGAGGCCCTCGGTCGCCTGAGCACACCCGATCAATTTGGTGATGTCATTGTCAAAGCGGACACCCAAGGCCGCGTCACGCGAATCCGAGATATCGGTCGAGTTGAACTGGGGTCTGTGAACTACACGTCGAAAGCCTACGCAGACAAGCACGATTCAGCCCCGTTCTGGGTCATCGCTCAGCCAGGCGCGAATGTGGTACAGGTCGAGAACGCGGTTTGGGCAAAGATGGCTGAACTTAAGAAAACTTTCCCCCCCGGTCTCGACTACATCAATTTGTATGATCCGACGACTTTCGTAAGTCAGTCAATCCACGAGGTGATCAAGACCATCTTTATCGCGATTGCGCTTGTGGTGGGGGTCGTTTATTTGTTTTTGCAAAACTGGAGAGCGACGATCATCCCGGTCGTCGCAATTCCGGTATCGCTCGTTGGAACGTTCACCATCCTCTCGGCGTTCGGCGGCTCAATCAACAATCTTTCCTTGTTCGGTCTGGTATTGGCCGTGGGGATTGTGGTTGACGATGCTATCGTGGTTGTGGAAAACGTCGAGCGAAATATGGCGATGGGCATGTCTCCACGTGAGGCGGCACATCAGACGATGAAAGAGGTCTCTACAGCGCTTATCGCAATCGCTCTTACGCTTTGTGCCGTATTTGGTCCCGCAGCCTTCATGTCTGGCATCTCTGGACTGTTTTTTAAACAATTCGCAATCACTATCGCTGCGTCGACGATTATCTCTTGTTTCGTATCGCTTACGCTTAGCCCGGCCCTTTGCGCCGTGTTGCTCAAGCCGCACGATGCAACGGGTCACTCAAAGCGTCATGGCATTCATGGTCTTTTTCTCGGCCTGTTCGGGCGGTTTAACGCGGGTTTCGATTGGCTCTCCGACCATTATGGGAAGATGACAAGCCGATTTGTACGGGCAACGACAGTCATTCTTATGGTTTATGCCGGTCTGATTGCGCTGACTGGCATTCAGATGTCTCGGATGCCGACGGGCTTTATTCCTGATCAAGACATCGGATACCTCGTGACGATTGTGCAGCTTCCGCCCGGTTCAACTCTCGAGCGAACTGATGCTGTTGTGCGACAAGTGAATGACATTGTGATGAGCATCCCAGGCGTTGAACACACCTCGCCAATAACAGGATTCGATGCAACCACCGGGACAATTTCGCCTAATGCGGGAACAGTCTTCTCTGCGTTGCCGTCACTCTACGGTCGCTCGGTTCCTGGCGTTAATGCTGCAAAGATGCTGCAAACTATGCGTAAGCGGCTTTCTGTCATCAAAGACGCCAATGTTATTGCAATTAATCCTCCTCCTGTACAGGGCCTTGGCTCGGCTGGTGGCTTCAAGATGATGCTGGAGGATCGAAATAACCTCGGTCCACAAGCTCTTGCGAAAGCAGCAAACGCGTTGGTCGCCGCAGCGAACAAAGATCCGACTTTCGCGGGCGTTTTCACCCTATACAACGCTGGCGCTCCGTCGGTTTATACGGACATTGATCGGCTTAAGGCTGAAAAAGTCGGCCTCACGCCAAGTGATGTGTTCTCGACCCTCCAGCTTTACCTCGGCTCACAGTATGTGAACGACTTCAATTACCTCGGACGAACATATCAGGTACTTGCTCAAGGCGATGAGGCTTTTCGGAAAAGCCCGGAAGACATCGCGCGCCTGAAGGTTCGCAATGTAAGTGGCGAAATGGTGCCCATTGGTTCGGTCGCAACCTTCGTGAACACGACTGCGCCGTATCGTGTGCCGCGCTATAACCTTTATCCTGCCGCAGAGATTATGGGGGGAGCGGGTCCAGGAATTTCCTCCGGCACAGCGATGCAGCGGCTGGCACAACTCGCGACACAAGTGCTCCCGGTTGGGATCACATACGAGTGGACTGATCTTTCGCACCAACAAGAAGAGCAACACACATCACCCTTGATGGTGTTCGCCGCATCCGCCCTTTTCGTGTTCCTGGTGCTTGCTGCGCAATACGAGAGCTGGAAGACGCCGCTTGCGATTGTGTTGATCGTGCCTATGTGTCTGCTTGCCTCAGCTATCGGTCTCAACATTCGAGGCATGCCGATCGACATTCTGGCGCAGATTGGATTTGTGGTGCTGGTAGGCCTTGCGGCGAAAAACGCCATCCTCATTGTGGAGTTTGCCAAACAGCGTCAAGACGAGGACGGAGTGGCGGCCGAAGACGCAGCGGTACACTCAGCACGCACCCGACTCCGTCCAATCCTCATGACATCCCTTGCGTTCATTGCGGGCGTAGCGCCGCTCGTAATCGCAAGCGGCGCGGGCTCTGAGATGCGGCAATCCCTTGGAACGACCGTCTTTTCGGGAATGATTGGAGTGACCGCTTTCGGATTGTTATTCACACCCGCTTTCTACACTATCGTTCGCAAGCTCGGCAGCAAAACGCCAAGTCGTGCACCAACAACACTTAACACCGTCGATAGCAGGAGCCCGCAATGAGCGCCAAACAATGGACACTGGCACGAATCGGCATGAGCGGTGCGCTGCTCGGACTAATTCTAACCCTTGAAGCATGCGCGGTCGGGCCTGATTATGTAGCCCCAAAAACAGAACTCACGCCCTTTCATAATGCGGTTGTCGCATCCGCTAAGGATGCTTCGACAACGCCTACGCTCGATCAATGGTGGACCGGCTTTGACGACGCGATGCTTGTCACCATCATTCAACGCGCACTAAGTCAGAATTTGGACTTGGCGACAGCGATGGCGAGAGTTGCGCAGGCGCGCGCTGCCGCAGCCGGTGCCGGGGCGCAATTGCTTCCGACTTCGGAACTTGATGCATCGGCTACCTATGAGCACCAGAGCTTGCGTGGCGAGATCGGATCCATTGCTTCGGGCATACCGGGATTCAGTCGCGGCATTCATGATTATTCAATCGGGCCTGCTGCCAGTTGGGAGATTGACCTATTTGGCGGTCTGCGCCGCGGCGCGGCGGCGTCGCGTGCCGAGGCGCAAGCCGCCGAGGCGGACCAAGCGGGCACACGCGTGTCGGTGGCGGCAGACGCTGCGGATGCTTATCTCCAGATCCGGGGCTACCAAGCGAGGCTCGCTGTCGCCCAGGATCAAATTCATACCGACGAACGCCTTCTAGGTCTTGTCAATGATCGCTATAAAGCAGGCTCTTCGACAGGCCGGGAAATCGCGCAGGCAGACGCGCTGTTAAAGCAAGCTCGCGCGAGTATCCCACCACTGCGTATTGGACTCGAACAGCAAATGAACCGTCTCGATGTTTTAATGGGAGCGCAACCCGGTACTTACGCGGCCGAGCTAAGCGTCGTGAAAGCGATTCCATCGGTACCGGCTATTCCGACCGACGATACGCCGGTCGATATGCTGCGTCGGCGACCAGATATTATCGCGGCGGAACGCCGACTCTCTGCCTCGAATGAGCGAATCGGTGCGGCAATCTCGGACTATTATCCAAAGGTTTCACTTTCCGGAGCGTTAGGCTTTGATAGCCTCCAGGCCGGGCATCTTTTCACTGGCTCTGCATTTCAAGCTGTAGGTGGCCCATCTCTGCGCTGGCGGCTCTTTGACTTCGGTCGAGTCAATGCCGAGGTTGCCCAAGCAAAAGGGGCAAACGCAGAGTCTCTTGCACTCTATCGCCAGTCAGTCCTTCGCGCTGCCGAAGACGTCGAAAATGCCCTGGTGACTCTCTCGCAGACACAAGTGCGTGTAGAAGAAATACAGGACCAAGTACAGGCGCTAACAAAGGCTCGGGACCTTTCGGAACAAGCGTATCGAGCTGGTTCTATCACGCTTACTGACGTGTTGAACGCGGACACTCAATTGCTTACTGCACGCGACGAGCTCGACGCTAATCGGTCCGGCGCCGCACGCGCTGCAGTTGGCGTTTTCCGGGCTTTCGGAGGAGGGTGGACGCCGGCAAATAGCGCAAGTGCTGCCTCGAGTCGAATGAGGACCGCTTCGATTGCAGTTAACCCTTAACGATGTTTGGATACATTGTTTTAGGCTCGCTGGACCGTGCTTGTTGAGAATTTCATTTGGCATGACGGTATTAAAACCTGGGGGGCTCTTCTTGGCCCTTCAGACAGTTAAACGTCGGAGATTATCTTGTCGCCGGAAGAACTCGCCGCGAAGCACCCGCGGTTGTATCACGTTACAAGACCGCGCGTGCTTCCGATTATCGAGAAGCACGGGTTATTGTCAACTAGTCATCTTTTATCGCTATTTGAAGTCCCCGAGGAGCGCCGAAATATAATTGAAGGCGACCGGCGATCGATGAACGTTACGCTCACTCATCCAGTGCACGGTGCTGCTACGCTCACGGATCAACATCCGCTGAGTCTGGAGGCGCTTGCAGCGAGCCTCGACGATGGGTTACAACCGGCCGATTGGATCCGGCAGCTGAACAGGAGAGTGTTTTTCTGGGTTGATCCAAAACGGGTTGATCTTCATCTGCGCACGAGCATCAAGAGGTCCGAGCCGAGGATCGTTCTTGTTTTGGATGCACTCAGTGTTATTCGTCAGCACTACGATCAAATAGAGATCAGCCCTTTTAACACAGGATCAACGCTTCGCCGCCCCGCGCGCCGAGGCTTATCAACTTTCACACCGCTGCATCGACATAATTATCGAGACTGGCAACGCTTGCGTGGTGGTCACGATCATGTACGAGAGCTGACTGTGATCGGCGGTGTGCAGGACGTGAGCTTCCACCTAACGGGGTTTTATCCGTTTTCTCATCTTGAATCAAAATACAGCGGCATTTTCAAATCAGATTAGTTACCACACTACCCAAAATTCATATTCGGCCGAATACGCGTTATTAATTTTATTGGCAAAGAATCGTTTCTCCATAGTGAAATTAGCCGCAGTCGCATTTTGAAGTTGCTTTTTCCGCACCTGTGGAAAAAGCCGCGATTCCTCCGAAGTCTGGTCTGCTTTCTCGACCAGACTCCCTTGCGTCGGCTCCGGCCGACGCTTTTTTCCGTCGACTCGGCCATTAACGCCTTGGGGAAAATTATAGGGCGACGAAAAAGCGGCCGGCGGCATCAGCAAATTTTAAACTATTGCGAAGGATGATCGACTTGGACCGAATTGAAGCCATGACAATGCTCTTGAGCGCTGTGGACAACGGCAGTTTCTCTGCAGCCGCCCGGGAAATGAAGGTTCCTACATCAACACTGACACGACGTATCGTTGACCTCGAGGAATTCCTTGGAACACGACTAATTACGCGAACGACTCGAAAGCTTGCAATGACCGATGCGGGCGCCGCTTACATTGCGGCAGCTAGACGCATTGTGGATGAAATCAGGGAGCAAGAGCGCGAGGCGGCCGGCGAATTTGCTACTGTGCGCGGCATGCTAGTGATCTCAACTCCTATCCAGTTTGGCAGGCTCCACGTGTTGCCGATCGTTAATCAGTTTCTCACTTCCCATCCTGACATCAAAGTGCGCCTGCTCCAATCTGATCAAAACATTGATCTGATTGACGGGCGTGCGGACCTGGCAATCCGTATTGGAGAGCTACCTAACAGCAGTATGGTGGCCACACGAGTCGGCTCGGTACGTCCCGTAGTCTGTGTAAGCCCAGCCTTGCTAGAAGAATATGGAATCCCGCGCGACCCCGAAGCCTTACTGAAGATCCCGAGTGTGGTCTTTGATAGCCCGTACTTGTCGCCATGGCGATTTCGCGTACCGGAGACCAATCGGGAATTTGCGCTGGATATCCATCCACGCTTATGGGTTACTGCACCTGATGCCGCCGTACAAGCCGCCGTTGATGGAGTAGGTGCTACCCTCCTTCTAGAGCACGATCCTGCGGCGGCGATCGATGCAGGACAATTGAAGATCATTCTGGAGAGATATGAGGCGCAAACTGTCCCGGTCAATATTATTCATGTGTCGCGCAACCTGATGCCGCTGAAACTGCGACGGTTTATCGATTTCGCGACGCCAAGACTGAGAGATTCTCTGGCACATTTTGGCAGAAGCGCTACTGAACGAGTACCGACTGCTAGGTAGTTCAGCGGCCTTCAGGCAACTGCAGGGCAGACGCATCAATCCGGCAGACCGAAAATTGTCGACCTACCGAACGATTGTCACCCATACAGTGCGCCAAGGGTTGCATACTCACGCGACATGTAGCTCCGCTTTGTCGTCATAGAACGGATAGTCTGTATAGCCGACATCACCGCCGCCATAGAACGTAGCGCGATCGTACTCATTCAACGGCAGGTCGTGGCGCAGTCGGTGGGGCAGGTCCGGGTTTGCGACGAAATGGCGGCCAAAAGCAACCAGGTCTGCATTGCCGGACTCGACCATCTTATGAGCAGATCTTCCGTCATATCCGCCAGCCGAAATAATCGTTCCATGATAATGGGCGCGCAAATGATCGGTGATGACCGCACTGTTCTCCGCTGCGTCACCGTCCGCAAGCCAACGTGGCTCGATCAAGTGAAGATACGCAAGATTGAGCGCTGACAACTGTTCTGTAACGAAGGTAAATAGTGCCATTGGATTGCTATCCGCCATCTCTCCAAAAGAGCTGCTCGGACTCAGACGAACCCCGACCTTGTCGCCACTCGACACAGAAATGACCGCCCGAACCACTTCCGTCAGAAACCGCGCACGATTTTCGAAAGAACCGCCGTATCTATCGGTGCGCTTGTTGCTGTTGTCTTGGAGAAACTGGTCAAGGAGATACCCATTGGCACCGTGAAGCTCCACGCCATCGAAGCCAGCCGCGAACGCACGTTGCGCAGCCTTCCGAAATCCCTCAACGATGGCAGGAATTTCCGACTCATGTAGCGCTCGATTCGGCGTCGCTGGCACCCACCCGTCGGCTGTATGAGCCATAGTCTGATGCGGTACATCCGAGGCACCGACAGGCCTATCACCAAAGGGGCGCAAATCTGAGTGCGACTGGCGACCAGCATGGTAGATTTGGGCGAATATGCGGGCTCCTTTGGCATGCACTCGCTCAGTTACCTTGCGCCAGCCCGCAATCTGATCGTCGTGATACAGACCCGGCGAGCCCAGGTAGCCATTTCCATCTGCGAGCGCCGCGGCCGCTTCAGTGATGAGCAGGCCGCCCTCCGAAGCGCGTTGCTCGTAGTACTGAGCCATCAACGGTCCAGGGATACCTCCGGCCTGCGCGCGAAGCCGCGACAAAGGCGCGAGAACCACGCGGTGGGAAATTTCGTATGGGCCGACTTTAACGCTTGTAAATAGCTTAGCCATGGTTTCACCTTTATTGATAAACAACATAAGTATTTGAATCGTTTGACCTACTTCCGGAGGATTTAGGGTCTCCGTGAACCGGTCAGTGAAACCAGTTTATGGCGAACGGTCGAAATACAGAATCCATCCTCTTCGGGAAAGATTTTCCCGAGAACTGGGGAATAGGATATTGACCCAGGATGTGCTCGGACGCGCTAAGCCCGGTCAAAGGTGCGAAGGGCGCCTCATCGTCGCTTCAGGACTTAGACACCATTTCGCTTAGTTGGGAACTACGCGAACAGGCGAACAGGATGATGGCTGCCCTATTGCCGGCGTCGTTGGTGGAAACAACTCAGATCATCGGGCACATCTTTCCAGCCGAGGCGGCGGCTTCACTTATGCCGCATGGTGCCGGTCGCGTCCAAAAGAAATTTCTTGAGTTCAGCTGCAGCGGGGGCCAGGGTCTGTCCAGTTCTGGTGAAAAGAGAGACCTGTCGATATACGACAGGAGATTCGACCTGAATCGACCGAAGTCCGGCTTGCTTAATCATCGTCAATGCCCCGGCCGGCAAAGCTGTGATTCCTAGGCCTTCTTTGACCATCGCAAGGACCGTTGTCAAAAACGAAACTTCGTAAGCTGGCTGCAGCGATAGTGCCGGGGAATGCGACGCCAGATCCACTTGTAATCTTGACATGTAACCTTTGGTCATCGCGATGAAAGGGAAAGTGAGTACTTCTGACCAAGTGGTTGTCCGGCGCTTGTCGAGAGGGTGATGAGAAGGGCAGACGACTAAAAATCGATCATTAAAAAGGGGTTCCTCGACGAGGTCCAGGTCACTACTTCTCTGCGGAGAGATCGCAAAATCAGCCTCACCGCTCGCTAGTCTTAATAACACCTCTTCGTTCAGAGAGTCCAACAACCGAACCTGAACTCCCGGGTTTTGTGCTTGAAATTGAAAGATCGCATGTGGCAGGAGATACGATGCATAGAGCGGGGTGCATGCCACTCGGACGTTTCCGCGCTTCAACTCCAACAACTGCCGACTGCTTTCAAGTGCAAAGTCCAAATCTTCAAGAACTTTGACTGCCAATGGAAGAAAGTCTAATCCTGCAGGCGACAGCTTCGTGCTGCGGGTGCTTCTATCGAAGAGCCGAGTGCCCAACGCACTCTCGAGCTCTTTCACCAACGAACTTAGCGCAGCCTGCGTCAGGTGTAGCCGCTTGGCAGCATCTGTGAAGCTTCCACTTTGCGCGACCAAATGAAATGCACGCAATTGTCTGAGAGTAACATTCATAAGGTAGATTTGTAGACTGATCAAATAAATTAAATTGAATAATAAATCAACTGGACGACAATTCAAGACATCGGTGACACAAAAGAGTGTCGAAGATTTGGGCTAAATGCAGTGTTCATTGCAGTCTTAAAGGAGTGTGACGATGGAGCAAATCGCGATAGGCGAGCTTGGCAGCGCAAATGCATCCTCGGACGAGCGGCGCGCTGCCTATGCAAAGGTCGCTTGGAGGTTAATTCCGTTTCTCTTTTTGTGTTACATGCTTAACTTTATCGATCGAGTAAACATAAGCTTTGCCCATTTGCAGTTTCAGAAAGATATTGGTCTTAGCGATGCGGCCTACGGTCTCGGCGTCGGGTTATTTTTTATTGGTTATGTCGCCTTGGAGGTGCCGAGCAACCTTTTGCTGAAAAAGATCGGTGCTCGTCTGACGATATCCAGAATCATGCTTCTTTGGGGGGTAGTATCGGCCGGCATGATGTTCGTTCAAAGTCCACTACAGTTTTACCTAGCTCGAACACTGCTAGGTATAGCGGAAGGAGGCTTCTTTCCAGGGGTGGTGCTTTACCTGACTTATTGGTTTCCGAGCGCAAAACGAGCACGCATCACGTCGCGTCTCTTCCTCGCCGTTGCAGTAGCCGGTACGCTTGGCGGGCCAATCTCAGGCTGGATCCTCACGCACATGAATGACGCAGTAGGTATGCGTGGATGGCAGTGGCTCTTTCTCCTAGAAGGCGCTCCAGCAGCGCTAGTGGGTCTCGTGGCCTACTTCTATCTTGATGACCGACCGGCAGGGGCGCGCTGGCTAACTGATCGGGAACGGACGATCATCGAATTCGACTTGTCAGCCGACGAAAGCATTAAAACCACAGTGTGTGCAACAACGTTCGGCCAGGTCCTGCGCGATCCGCGTATTTACCTTCTTTCCTTCGGCTACATGGTTGTGCCGTGGGCGAGCAGCGTACTTAATTTTTGGGGGCCCTCAATCATCCGCGCGTCCGGTATCGCGAATCTCGCTGACGTGGGTCTCCTTTCAGCGGTTCCGTACATTTTCGGCGCAAGTTTCATGCTTCTTGTTTGTCGAAATTCCGATCGGACGATGGAACGTCGCTGGCATTTCGGCGCGGTGACTTTCGTGACCGCGATCGGGCTTGCCTTATTACCCGCTGCCTCGAGCAACTGGGTTGCATCGATTGTTCTTCTCGCGGTGGCCACGGCCGGCTATCTTAGCGCGGTTGCGTTGTTCTGGACGATTCCCCCTGCATACCTCTCAGGCCCCGTCGCTGCCGGTGGAATTGGCCTTGTTAGCTGTATCGGTCAGTCGGGCGGCTTAGTGGCGTCTGTCGTTTTTAGCTGGAGCAACTCGCTTACCAAGAGCGCATCAGCAGGTTTCTACGTGGTAGCAGCAGTCATTATTTGTGCCGGTCTTGCGATTCTGATCGGCGTGCCCGCGACTCGTCTACACGAAAGAAAGTCTGATCTTTGAACAAATTATTCGGACTTGCTTGGTTCGCTGGTTTAAAACAATAATCAATTTATAAGACTTTTAAAACTAAAGAACCCTCGTCTTTAACGCAATATAATTCGTTATCCTAAGTGAACAGATATTATGAGAAGCTCATTTGCCAAACTATTTTGCCCGGCAGCGGTCGCCGTTATCGGCGCCTCCGATAACCCTAACAAGGTTGGCGGTCGCCCCATTCACTATCTTAAAAAGTATGGCTATACGGGTAGTATTTATCCAATCAATCCGACAAGGCCCAAAATTCAGGAATTGCAGGCATACGCCAATATTGAAGATGTTCCTACTGTCCCAGATGCTGTCGTCATTGCAGTAGCCGGGAGCGCAGCTGTTGAGCAGCTCCGACGCTGTGGAAATGTTGGCGTTAAGTTTGCCGTTGTCATGTCTTCCGGGTTTTCCGAACTCGGGAGTGAAGGGCAGAAGCGCGAGGCTGAATTGGTGCAGATTGCGAATGAATTCGGGATCCGAGTCGTTGGCCCGAATGCACAGGGTGTTGCTGACTTTTCGACGGGAACGGTGCTTAACTTTAGCACGATGTTCATGGATATTGAGCCTATGGATGGGCCCATCGCAATCGTTAGTCAAAGCGGCGCAGCGAGCGTCATTCCGTATGCGCTTTTAAGGCAGCAAGGATTCGGTGTCAGGTATGTCGTAGCGACAGGTAACGATTCCGATGCAGGAACCTGTACGATGACTGAGGCAGTGGCTGAGGACCCCGCAATCAGACTAGTGCTCGTCTATCTAGAAAGCATTTCCGATCCTGATCGACTTGTCGCGGCCGCTCGTCTGGCTCGGAATCGTGGCGCTTATATTGTCGTAATCAAAAGCGGGAGCAGCGAACGTGGCGCCGTCGCAGCGGCGTCTCACACAGGTGCTATCGCAGGTAACGACGCCGCGGTGGACGCATTTTTTGCCCGAAACGGGATATGGAGAGCCCGCGATATAAACGAGTTTGTTCGCGCGACTCCATTGTATCTTGCCAATTTGGACACAAAAAGTGGGCGGACTGTTGCGATGAGTCACAGCGGAGCCGTAGCCGTCATGACAGCGGATCTTGCTGAGGAGGTCGACCTGCAATTGACCCATCTCTCACAAGAAACAAAGGAGAAGCTTGCCGCGATACTTCCCGACTTCGGCACAGCGAATAATCCTTTGGACATGACTGCCGCGATTCTCAGTGAAAGTACACTCTTTCCGCGGGTCCTCAATGCGATCGGTTCAGATGCGGGCGCCGATGCGATGATCGTTAGCGTTCCCGTTGCTGGACCAGGCTATGATATCGAGGCGTTTGCTAAACACGCCCGTTCGTTTTCGCAAAAGCATGAGAAGGCTCTGATCGTTTGCGCACCGCAGCCGAGTGTGCGTCAAGCGTTTAACGAGCAGCAACTGCCAACCTTTGTCACGGACTCGGATGCCATTCATGCTATGGCGCAGTACACCGCGCACCAGCGGCTGATTCGAAATGCGAATGAGCATACTGATTCGCCTCAACCCGTGCGACTCGAGGGATTCGGCATTCTAGACGAAGCATCTAGCCTCTCGCTTTTATCTAGTTATGGTGTGCCCGTAGTTGACCACATCATATGCAGTACTCCGGAGGACGCAGTCGCTGCTTTTCAGCGTCTTGGCGGTCCCGTGGCGGTTAAGGGCTGCGCAGCAAACGTCCCGCATAAGAGCGAGCACGGCCTGGTTCATTTGGCAATTCGCTCCGAGGAACACGCAGGCGATGCCGCTCAGCGCTGCCTCCTGAAACTCAACGAGATGGGCGTTGAAAATCCGCGAGTCATCGTCGCGCGAATGATCAAAGGAGCACACGAATTTGCATTAGGCGTCAACGTGGACCCGTTGCTGGGTGCCCTCGTAATGGTCGGAGAAGGTGGAACGTTACTAGAGCTTAGAAAGGACGTCTCGCTGCTTTTGGCGCCGTTTTCTCTGGACAATGCGAAGGAAGCGTTAAGAGGGCTTAGGGTAGGCAAACTTTTCGAAGGCTACCGTGGCGAACCCGCCCTAGATCTTGATGCGCTTGCGAAAGCCGCGGTCGCGCTTGGTAACTTTGCAGCAGCATCTCGCAATGCACTGAAATCAGTTGATATCAATCCAATCATGGTCATGGCTGGCACTAACGGTGTTATTGCGGTAGATGCGGTAATCGAGCTGCAACAGGAGAAGCAGCAATGAATCAACTCAGATCTGACACCCCGGAAGTTTTGTTCAGCCTTGACGATGGGATTGCAATTCTTAAGCTTAATCGCCCTGATCGGATGAATGCTGTCAATGCGTCATTGCGCAGGCGTCTCATTTCCATGCTTCAGGAATGTGATGCGAATGAAGGGGTACGAGCTATTGTCCTGATGGGTGAGGGTGGCCGGGCACTTAGCTCTGGGCAGGATCTCGATGAGCTGGCCGGGATTGGGTGGGACGGCATTGTCGGCTGGCAAGAAGAGCAAAAGTCATTGCTCGATGCCGTACGTCGTCTAAGCAAGCCTTGTATCACTGCGGTCGAGGGTATCTGCGTCGGGCTGGGTTTTCACCTCGCACTTTGCAGCGATTGGCGTATTGCGCCAGCAAACAGCACCTGGGGGCAGCCTGAAGTGAAGGTTGGACTGGCCAGCATTGTTGGCCCTTACCTTATGAGCCTACATGTCGGACATACCCACAATGTGCAGCTGTCGCTAATGGCCGACCTCATTACGGGACAGCGCGCGTTCGATATCGGGTTGCTGACCGAGATGTGCGAAGAGGGGCGGGCACTCGAAACAGCAATGAAGCGCGCTCGTCGGCTTGCCGCGTTGCCATCGACGGCGGTTCGGCTCACTAAGCAGCGTCTGTGCGCAATAACGCAGCCCGGACTAGATGAGGCTTTTGTCGCAGGGATTAGGGCGCAATTGGAATGCTTCTCGAATGGGGAACCGCAACAGATGATCGGAGAGTTCATCGCAAAACGAACAGGCGCCGCAAGGAGTTGAGACATGCGCGCCAAGATAGCGGGGAGACGGTTGCTGGTAAGTCTCCTAGTTGTCGCTAAATTCAAAATCAGGAAGGTTATATGCCGCTTTATCAATATCAAAAACGCTTGCCGGTGATCAGTCCACAGAGCTTCATCTTTGACAGTGCTGTAATCATTGGAGACGTTACACTTCATGACGACGTGTCGATTTGGTCGGGCGTGACAATCCGGGGCGACAACGACAGGATCGAAATCCAACGTGGAAGTAACGTGCAAGAATCTTGCGTGCTGCACGTCGATCCAAACAACCCACTTTTGGTCGGTCCCAACGTCACGATTGGCCATCAAGTCGTACTGCATGGCTGCTCGATTGGCGAAGGATCACTCGTGGGGATTGGAGCAATCGTCCTAAACAAGGCGAGAATAGGTAGAAACTGTCTCATCGGTGCCGGGGCGATTATTCCTGAAGAGCGAGAAATACCGGAGGGGTCGTTGGTCGTTGGAGTTGGAAAAATCGTGCGACAGCTGAGTAGCAAAGAAATCGCGGACTTGCATGCGGGGACAGCAAATTATGTCGAAAAAGCAAGGGCTTATTCCCAGCATTTACGGCGGATATCCTAAATACATCGTCTTTCTCTGACGTTTGTGTCGCGACCTAGAAGGCCCTGATGGCGAAGGCGAGAATTCCGACTTCGCCGTTGTAACGGCTTTATGAAAGGAGCGCTGGACACAATACAGATTGCAGCCGCTCCTTAGTCTCTATGGCTGCGCCTGATACTTTCTTTGATGACCTAAGAGATACGCAGCGATCGCAACAAATTGAATCACAGTGGCCACAATAAATATTATTTGATCGGACCATATTTGTCGAAACACTCCGAACACTGCAGGAGCAATGGCGTATGCCCCCTGAGATATGGCGACGATAAGGGCGACAGCACGGGGGGCCTGCGAACCTCGAAATTCGAGATTAGCAATAACCGGCGGTACCGAAATAGCGTTGCCAACCCCCAGCCCAAACAATACGACTCCGAGGATTAGAAGAGTGGAGCTTGATCCATGCGCGAGTACCAAGACGACGCAACCGATGGCTTGCGCGAGCAGGCTGAACGATGCGATAGCGCGCCAATTGGAAGATCCGGAGGCTCGCCAACCAACGACCAAGCGACCAACGACTGCAGCGATACCGGAAGCGCCGGCAGCCAAGCCGGCACCTTGCCCGCCCAGCACGGGACTTAGCACCGAAACCAGGTGAGCGACAACCCCGGTTTGTGCGAAGAGTGCCAAAGTCATCCCAATACACAGTGTCAAAAAGGAACGATCTCGGGACAAGGCAAGTTCGACAGCTGGCCGGTCAACGCGTTTTGGATTAGCGTGTGCTGGTTCCATTAGAGGCAATATCCCGTCCGGTGCCTGACCGAGCTTCTCAGGAGACTGGTGGAGAATCGAAACCGCCAGCGCTCCTATAATTGCGACTAATACTGTCCCGACTGCAATGGCTGCTGTTACGAAGCCGATCTCACCAATGAGAAAAACCCATAAGGGAGAAAAGATCACTCCTCCGACGCTCCCACCGTTAAATGCTACGCCAAGCGCTAGTGGCCGTTTAGTATTGAACCAGGGCGCAACAATTGCGTTGACAGCTACCGCTCCAAGGCCCGACCATCCGATGCCAGTAAGAAGCGCAGCTGCGTAGAGTTGCCAAGGTGATTGCGCTAATGCCCAACCAGAAACACCCGCTGCCATTAACAGGGCAGCAGCCGTTGTCACGACCGAGAGTCCAAAGCGGCGGTAAAGATACGGTAGATTAGGGATTATCGCTAATCCGACCAAGAAGTGGAGAGTGACGGCACCCGAAACGAGCGGGATCGACCAGCCGCGGGAATGTCGTACGACTTCTAGATAGACCGGTGGTCCATAAAAGCCCACGCCCCAGCCAAAAACCGCAACGACGAAAGCGGCTGCAACCGCCCACCAACCAGCAAATCGCGCATGGCTGTTTGACGAACTGCTTGTATTCGAGCGGAGAAGTGATTCTTCTGGAACGTTCTTCACGGTTGCTGCAAAATAACCAGTCGCGACCTGCGATGTTTCGGGTTTTCGGGAAGTAACGGAGGTACAGCGCTTGACCAAGGGAGGTCTCCGTTCGCCTGCTGTTTGTAGTAAATAAGCCGGCAGAGAGGGATGCTTAAACAGCCGCCGATGAGAGCTAGGGATGGGCCCCTATATCGAGGCCCGCATCAGTTCTCTCTTTGGCAAGAGTTTCGATGAACCTTCGTTCGGCTAATACACCGTATTGTTGTTTTTCGAGGTGTCGGGAATTGCAGCCAATACATCCCAATGTTCCACAAGTTTTCCATCTTTGACACGGAAAAGGTCGATGCCGACGTCACCGTTCTTGCCGACTAAATTGACCCAGTGCGCATGCACAGCGACGAGGTCGCCATCAGCCAGCACGCGTCGGATGTCACCCTTCGCGTTCGGAAAAGTTTCGAGAAAGAAATTGATGTATTTCCGCAGGCCCTCTACGCCATCTTCGGCACCGGCTGTGTGTTGCACATAGGTATCGCCAACATAACGGGCGATAGCGCCATCGACGTCACCGTCGAAATGCGCTTCCTTATAAAACGCCAACACAATTTCCTTATTTTTTTCTTGAACGCTTGCTGTAGTGCTCATCATTTGCTCCAAAAAGGTGTGGTGGGCATGAATGGCGCCCATTGCAAAAGTATTTACCGCTTTATCTCGTGTGTCTCGAGCCATCTAGTCGTCGCCACCCGCACACGAAATGCATGTGATGCCTTCGGGTGGCGTCCTCTTGCGCCGGACGACATTCTGCCGGCGCGCGTTTCGGATCAATCGGGTTTGACCTCTTCAGGCTTGTTGACCAAGCGCTTTGATGAACTTTGCAGCCAACTCATGATCCGACATCGGATTTTGTGCAGTCACCAGTTCACGGTCCACGACCACGAAGGAGGTGAAGTTCTGGTCTGTCGTGATGACTTTGCCGCCAGCTGCCTCAAGAGCGTCGGGCATGTTGAACAAAAGCTTCGCGTGGAAAACGTTATCTTCCGCATACTCCTCCTCGCTACGCGAAAAGACAGTCATGTTGTAGCCGGCGTATTGCCAGCCTTTAGCTAGTTCCCGAGCTTTTGCTTGGTCGCCATCGATGAGCGCCGCCCGGAACTCGGTTGCGTTATCCATCTCGGCCAGGATCGCGGTCGGGCCGTGACAGATAGCAGCCGTGGGCTTCTTTTTAGTATGGAAGTGACGAAGCACCTCACGCACGTCCGGATCCTGCATCACGTCGACCACCGGAGCATGGCCCCCCGGGAAAAAGACGCCGGCGAAACGGTCGAGCCCGTCATCGATCACGGAGCGCACTGTCCGAACTCGATTCATGGCGGGGTCATTGTTGAAAAAGTCGCGAGCGCGCGTGCGGGCTGCATCATCGTTGGCGAAGTAGATGAGTGCGTCTGAGTCCTTATCCATGTGCGGCTTCTCGCCGGTCGGGGTAGCAAGCACGAACTCGTAACCTGCCTCGACAAGCGCCATGATCGGCACTGCAGTTTCATTCAGGAATTGGCCGATCGTGATCGTGCCGCCGCCCTGTGCTTCAAGTTGGGTCGCATTTGAACCAACAACCAAAATAGTACCTTTGCTCATGAAAAACTCCTGACTTGGTTAGGAAAATAACTTCTCGTGCTATCGTTCTTAGGAATACGAAATGATGTGATCCTTCACTGAGCGTGACGGGAACCACACGCCAGACTAGGTTCTTGTCATTTCGCGGGAGCCGGTCAAGCGAGACCGGGTGAAATCTGAAGCTTCGCGCTATGTCGGGTTATAGGGTTCAAAACTGGTGTAAGCCGTCGCGTCTGATCCGTAAAAGCCGCTACGATCGTAAGGCGTCAGCGGGTAGTTATGCTCGATCCGACTGGGGAGATCAGGGTTAGATGTGAAGTGTCGTCCAAACGCGATCAAGTCTGCTAAGCCGTCCACCACGGCCTTTTCGGCCGTATCGGGTTCAAAGCCCCCGGCTGCGATGATTCGGCCGCGGAACAGTTCCCTTAGGTCTGCAGTCGCGACCGGTCCTTGCGTAGGTGCGATGGTGTCCGGGCCAAGTACTCGTGGCTCAATGATATGCAAATAGGATAGTGCGTACTCGTTCAACCGCTCCGCGAGGTGACGGTACAGAGATTGGGGGTCGCTGTCGTCCATACCGTTGTAGGTGCTACTTGGTCCGATGCGCACTGCAACCCGCCCCTCACCCCAGACATCAATGAGGGCATCGAGAGTATCCGTAAGAAGTCGTTCCCTGTTCTCAATTGATCCCCCATAGATATCGGTACGCTTGTTCGAGCTATCGGACAGAAATTGCGAAATCAGATGTCCCTGGGCCGCAAGGACTTCCACGCCATCAAATCCGGCGTGCTTCGCATTTTGTCCGGCTGCACGATATTGACCGATGACATCCGCAATTTCGGCGGTCAACAACGCTCTGTGGGGTGAGGGTGGCTCGAATGACAATCCAGACCCCTCGCGAACAGGAACCTTAATCTCGCCGTTTGTCCAAAAGCTAGGGTCGACTGATGCTGTGACCGGCGTCAGTCCCCCAGTAGTTGCGCTACTGGTCAAACGACCAGCGTGAATGAGCTGAGCAACGATAACTCCACCCTTCGCGTGTACGGCTTGCACCACACGACGCCATCCATCTACTTGTCCTTCGCTGTATAGGCCCGGGCCTGTTGGATATGGGCGACCGGCCGGCGCGACATATGACGTTTCGGCGATGATCAGACCCCCGTCCGTTGCGCGCTGACCATAGTATTCAACCATCAAATCCGTTGGAACACCGTCTGGCCAGCGCGCACGAAGCCTGCTGGTCGCCGGCATAACGACCCGATGCTTAAGGCTCATTGCCCCGACCTTGATCGGCGCAAACAACTGCTTGCGAGGCAGATTGGACATTTTGATTTCTCCCAAGCGCTGTTTAGCGCCTCTCAACTGAAAACCTTCTCAGCTTTTCGCAGCTTCGATCATCCGGGCCACCGTATCCTTCGTCGTCCACACCGCGTTCGCCATGAATCGCCAGTTGATCATTGCTGCGTCATAGCCCGCGCCTTCTTCGTTGCTCGCGGCTGCGACAGCATCGCGGACCATGACAACTTCAAAGCCGTTCTGAATGAGATTGCGCATATGATCTTCGAGGCAAAGGTTCGCAACCGGGCCGGCCATGATGACCTTCTCGATACCGCGGCGGCGCAGCAGAAGTACAAGGTCATTGGTCGGCGCGTACGAGACGTGGCGAGAAGTAATGGTTGTTTCGCTATCTTCCATATACTTCCGGAATCGATCGGGGACGTCCGCGCCAGATCCTTGGACGCCTTCAAAATTCAGTGCGCTTTCACGGGCGACAACACCCCCGTTAAGCGCGAGATCTTCCATAGGGCTAAGGTGCGTGTGCCCATGATGCCCATGGTGGTCGTGCGGGAAGAAGTAATGCGGTGACATGAAAACCGGAAAGTGATTGTCCTTTGACGTTTGCAGGAGGGTCTCCAGATTCCCGTTTACGTTATTGCGTTTCATCAGCTCTTCGATCAGGACGTAGTACTTCCCGCCCTCGGTAAGAAAATCGTTCTGAATATCGACCAGAACAAGCGCGGTGCGATCTTTGTCGATCTGCATATCTACCTTGTGCTCGAACAACATGTTCGTAACCTCCAAATTTCAAACGTTAAGAGTCGCGCATCACGGTGTGCTCAATCAGTTTTAGCTGATGAAGCTGCACTAAACGTAAAGATAATAGCCATCAGCTAAAGTGTCAAGCGCGTTTTGTTCATTTCGTCGAAAGACTTATCGGGGATGCGTGTCTCTGGACGGCGTCCAACAGAGCAGCGCCGCTACGGGCGAGCGACGCCACGCATTTTTGATCTGGCCCTGAAATATTTTAATCACACGCTGTAAGCTATTTTTGGTGATGAGATGTGTTTTTTGAAGCTTTTTGGGTAGGGCGGAGAGGTAGAAGGGGCAGATGTGCGCAGTTAATCGATGTAACTGCATATTCGGTTGAAGGTGACCTGCCGTTTCGGGATTGTGACCGACGATTTCGGCAACGTGACCGGCCGTTTCGGGAACGTGTCCGCAAGCGATTCGAGCCTGCATTCGGCACTGAAGGGGTCGCTGCCTATAAAAAGAGATCTCGCGCATGTCGCGCCCATCTGGATGGTCCCGAACATCTGCTTTGATTTGCCTCCGACGAAATGTGTCGGGTGTGGCAGCGAGACGGAGGAAGACAGACTAAAAGAGGCGGGCGCTCGTACAGCTGCTGTAAAGCTTCGCGATGTCTAACTCGAGACCGACAGGGTATTGAGGCACCCACCTTATGTGTGCCGATCGGACCAATTTACTAAGAGGGCGGCGGAAGCGAGTAATCCAGCGATACCACACACTGCAGCCCATCCCCCGCGAGCGAGTGCCGGTCCAGCCAGGGCGGACCCTATTGCACCACCGATAAAAAAGATTCCAACGAAGAGGCCATTGACGCGACCGCGCACCTCGGGGGCAAGAAGATTAATCATGCGACGCCCAAGTGTCTGATCACCTGTGATACCGACATCGATCCAAAACGCTCCGATGCACATCAAGACAAGTCCGATGGTCGGCGGTAGCGCGCTCGGAGCGCCTCCCCACGCGGAAAGTCCGATTGCAAAAATCAGAATAATATCTGCCATCAAAAGGCCCTGACGGCTTCTACCAGCATCGCCGATCCGCCCAAACATGGGTGCCGAAAATGTGCCGCCCGCTCCGGCGAGGGCGAAGATAGCGATACCGCTTTGCGTCAAACTGTAGGGTGGCTCTGTGAGCCTTAAGCCAACTGCAGTCCAAAAAAGACTGAAAGCTGCCATTACTAATGCAGCTGTCAGTGAACGTCGTCGCAAAACGGATTCAGTCCGCAACAAAAATCCAAGTGAAGCGACGAGCGCGGTATAGCGCGCTCGTCGCTCGGGATATTGATGGGGAAGAGCTAAAGCCAGCATGATAGTGACCGCTATTAGCGTTACCACGCTTGCGAAATAGAAGCCGCGCCAGCCCCATATACTGGATAGGAAGCTTGCAAGGGGCCGCGATAGAAGTATGCCGGCCATCATGCCACTCATCACATCTCCTATCATTCTGCCCCTTCTCTCTGGCTCCGCCATGGACGCTGCTATCGGTACAAGGACCTGTACCGCAGAGCAACCCGCCCCAAGGCCAACAAGTGCCAATAACAAAAGCCCGACATTGGAGGCAACTGTTACGACGGCGGCACAGCAAGTGGCGCCGATGAGCATCCATATAGCAAGGGCTCGGCTTTCCACGATATCGCTCAGGGGAACAAGGAAGAAAAGTCCAACCGCGTAGCCGAGAAGCGTTGCTGTTGCAGCAATACTGGTCCAAGAAGGTCCGAGCCCAAATGATGCGGCGATCAACCCAACCAGAGGTTGTGGGGCAAAATCATTCATAATGATTACACCGACAGCAATAGCAAATAGTAGCGTCGGCGGCCGAGATTTGGTGGTCAGTGAGGGTGACTTATTCTTGACACTGGACATTCTATCGCTCACCCCTAGAGAAGGTTATCACCAGCAGAGATGATTATGTTTGCAATCGACCTTGGCATTATCAGCGTCGAAGCACCGTGATATGAAGAGAGCTTCAGTATCTTCCAGAACCACCTGCGAATGCTTCGGTTGTGACCGAAGCATTCGTGTTAGCAAGATGCTATGTTTTCCGTTGGAGGGTATATGGCCCAGACTTTTTCTGTTGCACATATAGGCGCGCTTGTGGGTGATCCAACGCGACTCACGATGCTACAAGCGCTGATGGATGGGCGAGCGCTGACAGCGTCGGAACTCGCTCTAACCGCAGGTATAACGCCTCAAACGGCGAGCGGTCATCTTAGCCAGCTGGCTGCAGCGTCTATTGTTTCCGTCACTAAACAGGGACGGCATCGCTATCATCGACTTGCCACCGCTCAGGTTGCTCAGCTACTGGAAAACATGATGGTTGTTGCTTCGAGTGCAAGTGGACCGAAATTGCGTACGGGTCCACGAGATGCACAAATGAGGCTTGCGCGCACCTGCTACGATCACCTGGCCGGGCGGCTCGGAGTCATGCTTGCGGATGCGCTTGTCGCTCAACGGTGGGTAGAAATTGCGGATGACGTGGCGCTTGTAACGCCTACGGGACTTGAAGGATTAGCGAAGCTTGGGATTGACCCGCATTCGAACAATCGGCGAGGTAGATCACTTTGCCGCCCTTGTCTCGATTGGAGCGAAAGACGACCCCATCTCGCTGGTCGACTCGGGGCTGCGTTATGCTCACACTGTTTGGAGAAAGGTTGGATTTTAAGGCAAATCGAAGGTCGTGCACTCGATGTAACGCCGGCAGGCTGGCATGCCCTGAGTGACATTTTTAACATCACACCGCCTGCGATATAGCCGCTGATTTGTGGTTTGGCGATCTTACTATTAGCTCTGCGGCCAACGCTGCTTTTTTGTTGAAATCCTTTCGGCTATTGGCTGAGTATGATTCATGCGCAAGCAGTGTCTTATTTCGGTTGTCCACCGCGATGGCGTTGTGCGCTTCGATCTGCAGGAAAGTCTCAAGATGTTTGAAGAAAACCCAAAGCATCTCGTGCTGGCAATCTCCCGAGCAAACTTATGCATTGAATCCGGTGACTGCAGCCGCTATTTCGCGGTCTCAAGTGACGATGACGCTGCGCGATACGATCTGGACTTGGCGGACATAGTCTCGCGACCCCATCTTGATGTCCGAATCAGCGATGATGAGATGCCGGAAACTGAAGCGCGACGTACGCGATGTGAATGGCACAAAATCAGACTGCTTCGTATCAGCGAGGTTCGACGGCGCCTTGGGTGATGAGACGATGAAACCCCGGTCGAGGTCTTTAGAAGCGCAACATCTATCGAATATTCAACAATTTTTTCAAGAAATCACGGAATGAACGCTGCCAATTCTTCAGGCTCCCCTCCTAAAGGAAAAGCTCCTATTAAGTGCTCAATGAAGGCGGATACCCGAGCAGTTAGCAGCCGCCTTGAAGGATATACCGCCCAATAATTTAATTCTGACCCATCTACAACACCCCAACTAACTAAAGTGCCGACAGCTAGATCGCGACTCACTAAAGACATCGGCAAGCAGGCTACTCCCAAACCTAATCGAACTGCGTCGCGGATCACAATGAGCGACGACATGTGGGCGACTGGGTAAATGGTAATGCGCGACCTTCCGGTCAGGCCAACTACATCCCAAAACGTCCGCTGATCATCTCTTCCATGAAGGATCGCTGGAACGCTCGATCGATTTGTCGGCTGTTTGATCTTTGAGCTTGCCACTGCGACCAGCCGATCACGCAAAAAAATTCGTCCGGCGAGCCTTTCGTCTGGCGTTGGGTTGGTTCGAATTGCCAAGTCGTATCCTTCCTCGACCAGATCAACTTCTCTGTCCTCAGAGGTGAGCTCAAGCCGCACTTCGGGATACTGCAAAGCGAATGCTCCTGCCAACGTTCCCATGGCAATCTGAGAGAAAAGCACTGGCGCGCTGATGCGCAATCGCCCCTTCGGATTATTTTGACACTGCGCAATTTCTCGCATACTTTCGTCGAGTTCATTTAGTAGCGCGCCGGTTCTTTCGTAGAGCGCCCGACCTTCCTCCGTAAGCTTTAACCCGCGCGGGCCAGGCTCGAAAAGTTGTAGATTTAGATTTTTTTCAAGTTCTGCAACTCGGCGCGATAGCGTCGCTTTGGCACGACCCGTTGCCCGAGCGGCGAGGCCGAAGCCTTGAAACCGCGCCACTAGGTTGAAATCAACAAGCGCTTGCAAGTCCATGTGTACCACCTATGAGGCAGAGCGTATTTATAGGAGCGGATGGACCCAGAGCAAACTTGCCACTGTTCATTCGTTCATTTACATTTCCGCCTAGGGATTGTTGCTAAGAAATCTGTGGCTCGTTTCAAATACCGCTGCGGTAAGCATGAATTGCTGGCTGCCACGTAGCTGAATCAACAAGTTTGCGCTGACTAATGTTGCTGTTGAACGCGCAATAATTCGTTTTGGAGCGCCTATCCATAGAGCCAACTCACGATTGCTAACCGATATGTTGGCTGCCGCAAATCGTTTTCAAACATCTATTCCCCGCGACAGTGCAATGACTTGGTCGACATCGCGCGCTTTCTCTTCAACTTAGCGCACCATCCGCCCCTCGCTTGAATCGATGTCGATCCGCGGTTTCGACTTTTAGTTGGAAACATACCGTTGAGATTGTCGGATACAAGCTCGCATTCATACAAGCACTTCGGGTTACGGCGAGGCTCGCCTGTCTTGACACTGAGTCGTAGCTTTATCACTAATTTAGCGATGAGATCGTCTGGTCAGGTGAGGAAGCGGAACACAACGGATGCATTCGATCAGTACTCCATACAAGCTAGCACCCGTTCGACAGTTAATGTCTCGCGAGAACCCGATGGGCGTCATAGGGGTGGGTCAGATTCCTTTGTGCTCGGATAATTTCCGTACGGCTTACTCACACATGTCCCTTGTGAACATGCAGAAAAAAATTTCAGAAATCCGCTTTTTCGTTGCTTTTGTGAGCCGGCACATCGCCCGGATGATCGAAACCGTCGGAATGCGATCGCGTTGGAAGAGTACGAAAAGATCATCGATTATTGTAATGTTAACGGAAATCGATTGGTGTCTGTCGAATTCGCTGTTGCGCTCTGCAAATGCGCCTGTTGCCTCTATTGGCGGGCCAAAAGGGAAATTGGGCCGGAGCCTAGCATTCCGAGACGATGAAACTCTTCAGGTGTGCCGTCATTAAAGTCCGGCTTGACTCCAGCACTGAGTGGGTTGGTAAAGTTACATTCGGATAAAAGATAATACTGGTCATCTAAATTGTCAAGCAGCTTGTTCCGACTTAAGAATGACAGATCATCGACGAAGCTTCGTAAAAGAGTCCGACATCGTTGGCAAGACCGTAAGGCGTGTGCCAAGTAGTGCGATTCTACCGCCTGGACTGCACGCGAGAAGCGAGCGGAAGGGTGAGAGTGGCGGAGTTTCGACCCAAACGTGAGCAGCAAATTTGAAGAGGGGCCGACGCAACCCGACCCAATCCCGCCGGTTGCCCCTCAAGTATGCAACGACGGCTAAGCGGGAATCACTGGACATTGTCCTGCCTAGCCGCTGTGCCGCGGCCCGGAGTCAACTGACCTATTTTTCCGCTAGTATTAAAGCATCGAGTTCTCAAGCCTAGTCGGGACCGTTGAATGTATGAAATTACGTTGAGAAAGATTGATGGTCTAGGAGATGCGCGATGATGGGCGTCGTGTGGGGCGGCATCAATTCTGCGCTGGGCTTGCTGGCCTTCCGAGGGAAGGAGAAACGAAAGTTCTTCGACGAGATCATCGATGCGCTATATAACGCGCTGACCTTGCCACTTAAGGATTACAGCAAACTCTGGGGTGAGTTGCGCGACCAGGCCAAGTATGCAACGTCCGGACATGTCATTGATTCGGAGGCCGAGAAAAAGTTGAGGAAGGCGCTGACCGCTCGACGCGAAGAGATGTCGGTTGAGCGGCGCCAAGTGGGTGGCCTTGCACATCGGCTTACTCGAATGCCGGAGGTGGAGATTCAGTCTTTCGGCCGAAAGATCATCGAGGTATTTGGCTTCGAGGGCGGTTCAGACTCGCCGGTAACCTCAGAATTTGGTCGGCTCGTTGACGAACTAACCAAGTCGCCTTCTTCCAACTATCAGGCGCAGATCAGCCATTCGCTCAATCGGATACTTGAATTGCAGACGCGCTTTAGAACCGGGATGGCGAAGATCAACCAAGAATACGCAAATCTAAAGGTTGCGGCTTGAACGTAAGTAAAGAGGGGGTACGTCGTCGACCGGTGGCTTCCCATCACCGCCTAGTGCTTCCAATTCGTGCAGGTCGATCAATGCTGCCCGCTCGATAACTGGATGGCAAATTCCTGATCGATCCCACCCTTAAACGTACGACCGTGCGCCGGATGAACGCATCTTCATGGTTGATCGCGGCTGACATAGTGTCGTCGCCGTGGTCGGACGCTGACCGGCTGCGTCAGGCAGTAGCCGACCCTCATCTGCCCTTCGATCCCGCGTATCCTCAATGGCGCATTTCAGGTCCAAGAGACGCCCGCGCAGTGGTGGCGGTCACCATGCCCTTCGTTCGAACCGCGATTGGCCTGATGATCGGCGACCGACCGGAAGCAGCGACAAACTGTCATTTTCACGATTGATCCGTCTAAAATGCAAAGCCGTACACGCGGTGGCCGGTAGCCAAAATGTAAACTGCACTTTTCCGCAACAAGGTTAGTCCGTACGAAAGACCCTGCACGCAACACGACAATGCCTGATGCGTGGCTTAATACGCCGATAGGACCAAAGCATTCACTAGCAGGCTGGTGAAATACCTCATGTAGCGGTCATCCGTGACGAAGGGGTAAACGTTGAACCGATGTCATCAATGAGAGCGAGATGGAACGGATGCGTGGGCCCGATGGTTTTACCGAATCAATGTTCACGGTGTTGAAGCTGGACGATTTTGTGCCGAAGGACCATCCCTTGCGTCCGATTCGAACGTGGCTCAATGACACGCTCAAACGCATGGACGATGTGTTTGCACGGATGTACGAGGCCGACGCGAAAGGAGGCCGGCCGAGCATCGCGCCGGAGAAGCTGGTGCGAGCTCTTTTGCTGCAGGTGCTGTACTCAATTCGTAGCGAGCGCATGCTGGTGGAACAGATTTCCTACAACATGCTGTTCCGCTGGTTCGTCGGCCTGCCGATGGACGGGACCGTGTGGGACCACTCG
>Ga0163162_10000388_pt1 | contig 40214 bp, 39 predicted proteins | sample S55metaG_FD_115310 | JGI IMG/M metagenome (GOLD analysis project Ga0163162, IMG submission 115310) | Switchgrass rhizosphere microbial communities from Kellogg Biological Station, Michigan, USA - S5-5 metaG | ecosystem: Host-associated > Plants > Roots > Rhizosphere > Soil | place: USA... | reverse complement strand
GGGCGAACTGCCGCCGGCCGCGGTGCCGGTGATCGAAGCGACCGTGGACCCCGGTGCGCCTGACCTCGCCGACGTGCGCGGCCAGCTGCACGCGCGCCGTGCGCTCGAGATCGCCGCGGCCGGACGGCATCACCTGCTAATATGATATAGAAATAAAGCCCTTTGTTTTACTGGGCTTTTCCAGCAGGCCTTGGCGGCCGCACGACGCCGCAATCAGCACGCGACGAGACGTTGCGAGTCGCAAACGCTGGGACAATCGATAGAAATACTCACGGTCCGTTCCATGTGCGCTCCGCCCAAAGCGGAGTTCATCCGCCGTAACTGCTCTAGAATTCATATGGCATATTAATTTCATTTAAATCTGGCGACCTGATAGAGTGCGCGCCATGGCGCGCTCGAAAAATCAGCTCGAAACCGTCCAATTGACCCTGGCCACGACGGGCTTGGTTGTCGCGTACCTCCAAGACCTTGTAGGTACCGGTCTATACGGCAAGAACCAAGCGGAGGCAGCGGAACGTCTGCTTTCAGCAACGCTCGAAGGGCTGATCCGGGAAGGGCGCCTTCAATCAAAAAGGGCCGCCGACTAGAGCCGATGCGACAGAGGCCTTGATAGGTCTGACGCTCTCGAAACGTCACAGCGCAAATTGAAGCATCTGGGGAGGCCGGCTGTGCATCACGTAGCGATACTCGAAAAATTAGAATATGAAAACACCAGCCTAGCCCGCAAAGACTCGGTTTCCAGAGCAACCGGTAAGTTTTATACGCCCCCAATAATTGCAGCGTATCTTAACGCCGGCATCCTTTCGGAACTGAAAAAGAGCGCCAGCAAGACCATTAAGTTGGTCGATCCCTTTGCTGGCGATGGGCGCCTCGCCTACTGGCTGATCAAGCACGCTTTAGAGGGAGGCTTTCGTCCGCGTTGGTCAGTCGATCTTTGGGATCGTGATCGGTCTAATTTGGAAGAAGCTGCGCGCCGACTGAAGCGATTTGCGCTCGTCGCGAAAATTGATATCAATGTCAGCACCTGGGTCGGTGATTCCTTCCGTCGCATTCCTCGCGAGGCTCCTCAATTCGACGTCGTTCTAACTAACCCCCCATGGGAAGCTTTGAAGCCCGACAGGCGCGAACTACTACATCTCTCAAGCGACGACAAACTCCTCTATGTCAAACGCTTACGCCGTTTGGACGAATGGCTGTCCTTAGCATTTCCCCATTCACAGCCATCAAAAAAATTTGCAGGATGGGGCACCAACCTTTCGCGCGTCGGAATCGAGGCTTCGATGAGGCTCCTTCGCCCGAACGGGATACTGGGACTTGTGACGCCAGCCTCCTTTTTCGCGGATCAAGTTTCATTAGAGCTACGCAAGTGGTTATTCACCCGCGTTCGTCCACTTTCTGTTGCTAGTTTTCCGGCAGAAGCAAAACTGTTCGACAAAGTTGATCACCCAGTCGTGGCCTTCACTGCGCAGCGACCATCAAAGAAATCTTTCGCTATCCAGCTGTCAACATTCGAGTCTCGGACCAGGACTTTTAGGCACGAAAAATATAAATCAAATCTGCCTGCGCTTGCAGAGGCTGAGTACCGGCTACCGCTCAACATTAGCAACGATGCAAGCGCCGTCTTGATGACGCTAAATCGCCTCCCAACGTGGGGCAATATAGAGAACGGAAACACTGGTATCTGGTCTGGGCGAGAATTGGACGAAACCAACTATCGAAGCTACTTATCTGAAAGTGGGACATACAAATTCGTCAAAGGGCGGATGATTGGTCGCTTCGCAGTGCTAGAGGAGCCGTCCTCATTTATTCGAGAGGGCTCAGTGAAGATTCCGGCAACAGCCGACCAATACCGGCTGGCGTGGCGAGACGTCTCTCGCCTGAATCAAAAGCGTCGGATGCACGCCACTTTGATTCCTCCTGGCTGGGTAACCGGAAACTCTCTAGGAGTGGCTCTATTCAAGGACGGTGATGTTGTTCGCCTGAGAGCTCTACTTGCGATAGCAAATTCGATGGTGTTTGAGGCCCAAATACGATCCAAACTTGTGACTACACACGTTTCACTCGGCGTAGTTCGAAGTGCGCGCATTCCCCCGCTTACCAATAAAAAGGCTGTTGGCGCTCTCGATCGCATTGCTCGTTCGTGCCTGAATGCAGGGATAGCACGGCAGAGCAAATCTGAAATTCTTGTTGCCAAAGCGTTTGGTCTTTCGCGAGATGAGTTCGCGTGTTTGCTGCCATTCTTTCCCAAGCTGGAAGCGGGAGAGATCGCTGCACTCTTAGACCGAGGCGCGTGGGCTAGTTCATTTTCAATTTAATGATTCCGAATCACTACAGTGCAAAACTCAGTGCTCTTGACCTAGAAATGGTCCGCGCAGTTCCTCCAGGCGGGAATTGGAAAGATATACCCGCGAGCATACCTTCGAAGCGGCTAGACCAGATTAGGGCAAGCTACGCCGCTGGTGAAGGCAGCCGCTCCACCTACTACGGGAGGTTAACCGAAGAAGATCCCGCCTACACAATCAACACTTACTTCAGTCGGCCAGGCAATGGCTGCTTCATCCACTACGACGTAGCCGGAAATCAACAGAGACTGCTTTCTCAGCGAGAAGCCGCTCGGCTCCAGAGCTTTCCTGATAGCTTCGCCTTCAAAGGCAGCAAGGCCCAGGTCTATAAACAAATCGGCAATGCCGTCCCCCCGTTACTTGCATATCAAATTGCGACATCGCTGAGCACCACCGGCGAGTTCGTGGACCTGTTCTCTGGTGCTGGCGGTCTATCACTCGGCTTCCACTGGGCAGGCTGGAACGGGATATTGGCAAACGACACCGAAGAGACGTTTCTAGAGACGTACGCGGCAAACCTCAACACGTCAGTGATTGCCGGCGATATCAGCCTCGCATCCGTACGTTCCAGTATTGTCACGTCCGTCCGATCAGCCCGCAAGCAGACAAGCAGGAAGCTGCTTTTCGTGCTTGGAGGCCCGCCCTGCCAAGGTTTCAGCACGGCTGGGAGTGCGCGTTCGATGAGCGACAAGCGAAACCATCTATTTAGAGCATATGTGGAGATGCTTGACCAATTGGGTCCGGCGGGCTTTGTCTTCGAGAATGTGCCGGGGCTACTGAATATGGATGGCGGGCGGGTCTTTCGCCTAATCAAAAAATCGCTCGCTGGCGCTGGGTATGAGCTTCAGGTATGGAAGCTCAATGCTGAAGAGTATGGCGTGCCCCAGCGGCGCACGAGGATATTCATTGTAGGCCTGAAGACCAGCGCAAGTGCCATTTCGGCTCCCGAGCGAACGACATCCTTTAAGACCGCCCAGGTAGATCTTCTCAGACCTCGGGTCAAGAAGATTTGCGGGGTGAAAGATGCCATTTCTGATCTACCGCCGCTAGTCGCTGGCCAAGATGGTTCTGACCTCAGTTACGTTCATGTCGCATCAACCGACTATCAGCGATTCGTGCGCCAAGAAATTTCACCGGCTGACTACCTAAGATCCCTTGGAACGTAGTTGGGGGTAGCGAATGATCGATGTGACAAATGTCGGCGCCTTTAACGACGCGCTAAGAGAGCTTGCGAGATTCAAATCCTTAGTTGGAGGTGGATTTAAGGGACGCTTCATACAGATCTTCTTGGCGTTGAAGTTCTACCAGAATCAGCTCCCAAGCATGTACTCCGGTCAATTTGTCTCGAGTGAAGTTCTGCAAACACTGCTTGACGACCTGTTCGCAAAGTCATCTCGACAACCGAACCAGTGTGTTTTGATGCTGTTTGAAGGAACGTTCCTCGCGCGCACGGGACTCAAAGGTCCGGGCAACACTTCTAGCCAGAACACGTGGCGTAACAATTTCAACATCCAGAAGGGTATCGGCTGCTACGCAGAACCAGCGCTACTCTCAAGCCAAGTTTTTCTCGATGAACCACGGGTGGACTGTCAGCACATACGGCTTATCGCGCACGGCTCAATTCGGGGCGCGACCTGTGAGCTGTGCCCAAGCGGTGTTTATAGAAGCGAACAACATCGAAAGTGGCTGCGAATCGACCCGGGCCAGAATGGGTACGCCACCGTGGATTCCTCGAATGTGCGGAACTTCGCACCCTATGTTGTGCAGAGTGGAATGCGCTTGCCGGCAATTCCCGCCATTCTGGCGCTTTACTTCGACGCTGACCCGGGGCTTGTAGTTGGCAGCAGACAATCCGTGACGGTTGCGGATTTTATGTCTGATTTTAATCTGTCTCTGACCGAATTTTCCGCCTATTTTGATGATGACCCTGCAAACCAGTTCAACGCGGCCATTCTGAAAGCAATTCCTGGACTGACTTACGCGCGTGCCGCACCAGCATCAGTCACGCGCCCCCGGGTAAGAGTGCCTACTAGCCGCGCTCCGCGTCCTCTACCTACTCTTAGCGGCACGCAAGTTACTCCTCCAGCGATCAACAGTGGCTGGGGAGCTCAGCAATTTGCCATCGCTGCGCTAGAAGCCGAGCAGTGGATCGTCTATGACGTTTCGAGGCAGCAGATGGGCTACGACTTACTAGCTAAAAAAGGTCGTCGTACACTCTACGTCGAGGTCAAGAGTTCGCTGTCGTTGTGCACCCCGTCTCTTACTTCGAGAGAGTGGTCGCAAGCGGTGCATCATGCAGGAGAGTATGTGCTCGCCATTTTGGAGCATTTTAACGAACATGGGGCTAACACGATCTACTGGATTAACGACCCGGCTAATACCTGCGGGGCTACTGCTTCGACCTCGGTGAGTTACTCCATATCGCGTTCCGTTTGGCAGAGGAACTCCTACGATTTATCCTCGCTTTAACTTCTGATTGCGATAGTTGCCGGCTTTCGTTATTTGGATACTGCATGAATCCATTGATCGAGATTGAGCCGATGGGATCGTCTTGAGAATAAAAAAGGGCGACCTGCGTCGCCCCGTGGTATTTCCACTAGGAGTGTTTCAGCCCTTGACCTCAACCGTACTGGACAAGCGTCCACGTAACCGCCTGCCCGTTGTAGGGCGGCATCATGTTGTGCTTGGCAATCGGTGCAGTCGTCGGGTTGCTTCCGGGTTTCCAGAGCCCGCTCTCCGGACAACGTTCGCCAGTACGAGCGGTAGTGCCAATCGGATGTTTCGCAACAGCGTTCATTCAAACGTCCTCTGGGCTTGTCTGAGGTGGTCCGCACCGCCAAGCCCTGAACGGCCACGGACAGAAAAATAGCCTCAGACTGCTTCGTCTCATGGACCGCGACACTGTCGCCTTGTGCGCCGCTAGGATCAGCTGAAGGTGTTGCTCTGAGTGTTACGGCTCTAAAGCCTTTTTCGTGTCCCGCACAAGCTGGTGAAGGCTCTTGCCGGTCTTGTCTCGCACCGTGCCCAAGTGCGCGTCCGAGCGAAAATCCGGAGCAAAATTGGGACCGTACTGGTCGCGCAAGGTCTCGACCTTCGTATCAGCGCGCTTCTCTCGAATCTGTCCAGCCTTGGGAGGACTCTGGTCGCGCTGACGACCGTCGAGGCCTTTCGGGAAATGTTTCGAGCTCATGTCGTTTCCTTGGTGGTTACTTTTTGAAGTGCTTGTGATTACGAATGTGGTCTTTGAACTTATGCCGCTTCGGAGAATGTGTACTCTTTCCACGGAATCCGGTGCATTGAGATTCGGGCCAAGAAGCGAACGATGTCGGGTCTGCCCCAGTAGGTCGGTGTTCCGCGACCGTCCTGGCCCATGAGCACAATGGGCACTCCCGGAAAGCACCTGCGGAACGCGACTTGCGTACGATTTGCCTCCGCGCGATCGTCGAGAACGTGCCGCTTCACGACGACCACAGCGAATACAACCCCCTGTTCCCTCACAACGGCTGCCTGCACTTTCAAGGCGTCGGCTCCAAGATACGAACGATTTTGTGAGGATAAATCCATACGCCGTAAAATGCAAGCCCTTTCCTCATGGTTCCATATGGATATACTGAACGGCCCTAGAGCGAGGTTGACATGAGCTTTTCCAGTCGCTTGAAGGAACTCCGATTGCGGAGCGGCAAGTCATTGCAGGAGGTCGCCGACGTAGTCGGAGCGTCCAAAGCCCATCTGTGGGAATTGGAAGCCGGCAGAAGCAAAAACCCGTCGTTTGACCTGCTGAAGAAGCTGTCTGACTACTTCAAGGTGTCAGTCAGTACATTGATCGGCGAGGACCCCGACGACACCCGCGATACGAACGACGAACAGCTAATGGTTTTGTTCCGACAGATAAAGGAGCTAGGTCCCGAAGATCGGGAGCTGCTCGAAAAGATCATCCAGCACCAAAAAATGAAGAAATCAGATGGCGCTAAAACTTGATCTGGTTGAGCTTGCCGACCTGACACGCCCCGTAGATTTGGCGCAGGGTGTACTGAAGCAGCTACAAGCGTTGCCCATCCCGGTACCCATCGAGGAAATCGCTAGCGCCGCTGGAATCCAAGACATTCAGCCGCTACCGGTCTCCAGCTTCGAGGGGGCATTGATTGCGACGGAAGGGAATGCGTTGATCCTAGTCAATCAAAGCAGCCCGGAACGTCGTAAGCGTTTCACGATCGGGCATGAACTCGGGCACTACATGTGTCCGTGGCATTTGCTCAAAGCGCGGCGGTTTGAATGCAGTTCGCAAGATATGCGAGCCGAGATACCGAAGAGCGACCCTCGACTGCGGCTCGAAGTGGAGGCAAACCTCTTTGCCGCAGAAATCCTGCTACCGGAGCGACCGTTCAAGAGAGATTTGCGCAGCGCGCGTGATCTATCGCTTGAAGTGATCCTTGACCTCGCCGATACCTATTGTGCGAGTAAGGTCGCCACGGGTCGCCGTGCCGTGACGCTGCATGATGAGGCAGCGGCATTGATCGTCGCGCGCAATGGCATGTTTCTCTCCGCATATCGAGGCAAGGCCTTCCCGTTCATTCCGTTGAAGGCAAACCAACCATTGCCTCGTGGATCGATCGCGCATCGCTTCGACGGCACCATAGGTTCAGTATCTCAGGTGACACCAGTAGATGGCTCGCACTGGGTCGAAGATGGCCTGCGGCGAGGCGCAAAGCTGTTCGAGCAATGTATCTCTCAGGCTCAAGGCTACCAGCTAGTGCTCTTGCTACAAGACGAGTCGGAGTGTGCTGATGACGAAGAAGAATATGCGGAAGAAAAGGCAGCTTGGAACCCGCGCTTTCGCCGGTAGCGCTCCTTTTCGCCTTGCATCTCACGCCGTGAGACACGAATGGCGCAGGATGGGTCATCCCCGGACATAATTTCCATGCCTAGATATCGGACCGTCGCCTGTGAGCACTGCGGTCACCTGCTGCTCAAGCGCGACGAATACTGTGAAGTCTGCGGGCGCATGACCCGTCGCGAGCGCGTTCTTTGGTCGGCCAAGGCTTTGCAGATCGTTGGGGTGCTTCTTGCCATCTGCTTCATTTGCTGGAAAGTCGGTGGGCTGACGTTCCGGTAGGGCAGTACGGCAGGAACTAGTAGGAGAATTCCTACACATCTCGACGCAAAGCTCCGATACCGCATTGTAGATCGCTCGGCCAAGCTACGTATGCCCCAGACGCCAAGGTCACACGCGCCCATAAGGGAAGCAGCAACCAAGCGCCGGTGCCGGGGGCAAACTCTGCGGAATTTACTTCGGTACATTTGGCATTGCGCATTGCTGCCGGTAGTCTGGGCTTGCAGGACGGAAGGAGCGGGCCTTTCGATCGCGTTTTCAGCAAAAGCTGGGAGAGTCGATGGCAAATCCAGAGTGGGTTGATTATGTCGGGAACCTTGGGACAGGCTTAGGTGCGCTGGTTGCGACCGTGACTGCGGGGTATCTGGCAATCCAGCACCGCAGGACCAAGAGATGGAAAGCAAATGATTTAGCGGCCGCCTGGCTTCAAAAGCTCGACTCAGATCAGTGCCTTGCGATGGCGTGCCAATCGCTTGATTGGGGTGTTGGTCCGTTGATTATCCCGGAGCAATACAAGGCTCTGTTTCGGGATCTTGATGGCACCGCTGTTCAACAGCCTCATCCTGAGATCATGGAGCACGATCCGCAGGTCATGTATGAGGCGTTGCAACCACGTCTGACTTCGAAAACGCTGAGTAGCGCCGAGGGCCTGCTTTATCGTTTTTGTTTCGACAAGCTCTTTGCATACTTTGATCAAGTCTACTGTTTGCTGGAAGACGGTCAGCTAGCTGAGCGTGATCTATCTTCACTCTCTTACTGGCTCGCCCGCCTTCGTTGCTACCAGTATCCGCCGGCAGGAGTCGACGGTAGAGAGGTTTTCGTGCCAGCCGTTCAGCGGTGGGGCTATGCAAATGTGGAAAAGTTGTGGTTGCGGCTTAAAGTCGAACAGCTACCCCTTGAGTTCCAAAGAAAGTAAACGCCGGGCTGTGTAATTGAGAAGACCACAACAGAAATGGTTCTCGAGCGTAGGTGGCCGATGCGCTTGCTCCCTTCTCCCGCGTATCCTGGCATGGGCCGGCCGACGCACCCATACAAATCTACGTAAACAGTTCGTTGCTAAAAGCTACGATGTACCGGATTGGGCGAATAGCTTAGCTCATCCACCTGCAGGATCCTCGTAGCCTTCGTCCGGGGCTCCATTAACCAGGGGAAAGTCGTCGCCTTCGGATATTTCAAGCGAACATGGGAACGTAACTCCATTATCGCTGAGGCTGGTCAAGAGGCCAAGCACGTCGTTGTCCAATAATCGAACGCAGCCATTAGTAGGCCGCAGCAGCGCGGGACCAAGGCTCACAGGACCACCGTGAATTCGAAGGTCTTGGGTTACCGCCTGACGAATCATTGAGTCGCCTGTCCTTCCTACCAATACGAAACGAGCATATTGACCGTAACTTGGGAGATCTGGCCCCAGCGTACCTGTGACGTCATAGCCGCCGAGCGGCGTGTCTCCGTATGGCTTCGTCGGATCGCGCGTAGAGTTGCCGTGCGTGGCCGCTGAAGTTTGGTCAGCTTTTCCATAGCATCCAACCGGCCCAAAGACTGCCAATCCGGTCGACGTATCCAAAAGTTCTAGTACGCCCAACTTTGTGCGGTCGCTTGGAAGGCGAATTTTGAGTATGAATGGCATGCAGTTTCTTCCGCCGTCCCAGTCTGAGGTCTTCGTTCTTTATGTGCCCTTGCCATGGGGAAACCGCGCTTGGAAAGCCGAGGAACGCCCGTTATTCAGACAACTCAGCGGCGCAGAGTTCCTATAGAACTGTCTAGGCGACGTAATAGGTTATGGCTCGGCCAAAACGATCGCGATCGCTTTGTGTTTAGAGGCTTCCCGCTTCCGTACGCCGGCTAGGGGGCACTCAGCCTCTTCCGGTTGTTGCAACCATCCTAACCAAGCCTGCGCCTTCGCTTGGTCTATTTCCATGCGTCCGTCTTCGCGCAATCGGCCAACTGTATTGAAGTCGGAATCGAGCGCGACTGTGCATTTTTGGAGGTCGCCATTCCATCGAACGACAAAGGAATTTGCCATTCCGGCATAACAAAGGCCATCTTCAGCTGCATATGCGTCAAATAGTAAATCCGACTTGAGCAACCTTGCATGAATAGCTTCAATAGCGTCCCGCTCCTCTTCGTCCGTTAAGACGGCCATTCGGTCGTCATTCTTTCCACCTAGGTGCTTGAGCCCTTTAGCGTACGCGAAGAATCGAGGATCGCCCATGAACGCGGTTTCAATTCGAGCGCAAAAACGTTTCATACTTTCCGTGTTGGATGGGGAAAGATGGAGCCGCAAAATCACCGCAAATAGGTCATCCAACGTGCGGAGCGATGAAACGTTGGTCCAGACAGTATCGAAAGACCCGCGCCCGTGATAGTCCTTTCGGACAAGGTTATGCGCGTCCGAATCCCCATCGAAAGTAATGTGAAAATTCTTGACGCCACTCCGAATCAATCGGGTAGCAAGGGGGAGCGTAAGAAGTGATGCGTTTGTCGTAACCGAACCTGTGTATGCAAATCTACCAGCCGCTACACGGCTACAGTGTTCGGAGACTTCTATCATGCTTTCCGAAGCGATCAGCGGCTCCCCGCCGAACCAGCTTACTTGTAGCGAATCCAAGCTGTCCTTCCTTGCGGATACCAGATTCTTAATCCCAGCTACTGTTTCCGGCGTCAAATTTCTCGGATGGAAATCTTCGTAGCAGTATGTACATCGGAAATTGCACCAGTCGCTGGCGACGACAATCAATCGAAGGGCGCGACCATCCAGCGCTCGAACCAATTTTCCATCGTTCCCAGAAAGCATGGTGATGTGTCAACACTGGATTAGGTTGTGACTGCAGTTACATCCAACGTCGAGAAGTCCTAGTGGAACGACTTTTCCACGAGCCCCGACTTGCTGACCTAACGCTGCGACGAAGGCAGCATTGCTAATAACGACCCGGCCGGAGTCGTCAACCGTAACCTCGTCCGCCTGCACTGGCGCAAATTGCTTTGACAGCGCTGCAATGGTCTCATCCGGATTTTGCTGCAACGCTCCGCGCAAGTCGCTGCTGGTCAACACGACGCCACCGTTTTGAACAGCAATTCGTGTGACAGAAATCTTCGACATGGCACCGCTCCTCTAAGGGAAACGTGGTCGACCTTATACCTTCTAAAGCTGTGGCGCAAATGACCCGGGCCCGATGTTGCCCAGTGCACGTTAGTGTAAAAAGTCCCAGCTTATGCCATTGAGCCTTGACCTTCTGAAGGTCTGGCCGTTCGTCGTATGGGAGCTTTGGAGGCATTGAAGAAGGCCTAACGTTAGAGTCGACGTGCCGCGACGTGGCGAGCTAACATCTATACGCTTTCGCACTCACGTAGGGACTGTAGCCTCCCGTGATGCTGTTCCAGACAACGTGGGTTGCCCCGAGCTTTGCCGCATTCTCTCTCGCCTCGCTCTTCGCGTTCTCCATACCTGCAGACGCCGCGAGATTTCCCCAGCCGGACGAACCTTGTACCTCTCCAACGTATTTGCAAGAGACGACCATTTGCGCGTCGGCCTCCTGAACGCGCGCGGCAGCCGCGGACGGTGCGACCGCACATCCGCTAAACACGCCGGTAGTTGCGACGACGCCCGCCCACATCAGGTATGCGTATCCGCGACCCCCAATCGCCCGCGACAGAGCGCTCTCTCTGCCCACTGCGTTCATTGCGTGCTCCTTCCTGCTGTAGGACAAGCAATCCGCAGCTCCTTGCGGTTGAATCCCGCATCTTCAGAAAGCGTGTTGTATCCGGAAGGGCACAACTCGTTAGCCTTCTGGTAGCAGATGTTCCAGCCCGTGCCTGCACCGCAAGCGACGAGATACTCAGTTGATCCGTCAGGACGCTTGATTTCTTGCGATGTCGTGCACGCAGAGATCGCAAACGAAAGTGCGGTCAGAAGCAGAAGCCTCATCACTTTCTCCCCCTGATACGAACAGACCTGTCGCCATCTTCGAGCCGACTTAGAAAAACGTCAAGCAGGCGTTGTGCATCACGCGGGCGCGCTCGGAATGGACCCATCGGTGATCAACAACCAAACGTCCAAAAGCAGACCGGCAGCGTGGCTATACGACTCCTCGCCTAGGATATGAACCCGGGGAAACTGCGCCTGGCAAGAGCGTCCGTCGCAGGAGCAGCGTGATCAGCGCCGAGTGTCAATCGCCCGCTAGCTGCGCCTCCCCGAACGGTAGTGGGCTGACGTTCCGGTAATGCTGCGTCCGAAATTTCTTACAAATCTCCGCAAGAGAGTTCCGATACCGACCTGCTCGAACTCGGCTCAGAATACGCATGCCCCTGACGCCAAGGCCACATGCGCCCAACCGGTATGGGACGCCGAAAGCAAGCGCCGGCGCCGGGGCAACCAAGCTGTTGCGCAACCGCTCGAATCCTGAGTCGGCAGACTGCACGTACGGTGCCGCGGTTTATCGCCACTGTTATGCTGCCCGCGTCGCGCACGTCAATTGGTGCAGCCGATGGGTCTTTCGCGAAACAGATCATGCGAATGTGGAAGCGGCAAACGCTTCAAGCACTGACACGGGCGTCTGAACGCAGCGCCTCGGCAAAACCCGCCTTCATGGGTCACAAACACACTAAATGCTCGTGCTCTGGCGCTGGAAAAGCAGCGACAACAGCAGCAGGGCCTTGGACGGCCAATTATCAGTGCGGTGCATGAAGGTCTTCGCTACGTCCAAGTCGGCGAAACAGTGTTTCACGCGAAAGAGGTGCATTGGCGCACATTTACGAGTTTCCTAAGAAATTACATCACAGCTGCCTTGGATCGAAGCTGGTATCAAATCGAACTCGCAAAGTCCTCTCCAGATCGGCATCCGCTCATGCGCTGGTTCGATCGAGCGCTAGCGCACGATACGGCAGCGCAGGAGCAGGAAAAGGACGCCCTGGGATTCGTGCCGGCAACAGGCGCGATCATGGCAATCGTGCACCTTTCCTACGACCTCTACTGCCTCGCACACAACATCGAGCTGCGGGCGAAGTTGATTGAACGACTAAAAGCCCCTGAACAGTTTCAAGGTGCGCGGTATGAGATATTCGTTGCCGCCTGCCTCATTCGAGCTGGCTACCAAGTTGAGTTCGAAGACGAGGATGATCGCAGGCGTACGCATTGTGAATTCAACGCTCTCGCACCCAGCGGGAAGCGCTACTCGGTCGAAGCAAAGCATCGACACCACGAAGGCGGTGCAAAGCCGAGACTGAAGCTTGGCAAGCTACTTTCGAAGGCACTGAAGAAGCATGCCGCACATTCGCGCATCGTTTTCATCGAAACGAGCTTGCCTGACGCCGGCTCAAGCACCAAAGATATTAACTTCTACCGGAACGCCATTCGCACAGTGCGACGGCTTCACACAAAATGCCATCAAGGGAAATCTGCATACCTCGTCGTAACGAATACGCCCTTCGAGCACCATCTCGATGCGACGGACTTCGAAACTGTTATCTGCGTCGACGGCTTCGGGATACCCGACTTCGGATTCGACGTGAAGTTCGGGTCATTTCGTACTGCGTACTTGGCGCAGGAGGTACACCGGGACATTTACGATTTGGCGGCTGCGCTCAATCGGGATCGTGACGTGCCAGTTACCTTTGACGGCGACATTCCTGAACTGGCTTACGGCGACCAACGCAGGTTGACGATAGGTAGCCGCTACCTCGTTCCTGACGCAAGCGGAAACGAAGTCAGCGCGTTGCTCGTGGACGCGATAGTTATACCTGAGGAACGCAACGCTTTGTGCATAAACCAAATGGCAGATGGTCAATACTACATGCATACGGTGCCGCTGAGTGATATGGAGCTGGCGGCTCACAAGGCGCATCCGGACACTTTTTTTGGTGTCATTCGCACTCCGCGAAAGCTGGCGAGCACGTCGATGCAGTTGTTCGAATTCTTTTATGACACTTACCGCCGGAATACTAAGGAACAGTTGCTCAAGCTCTTCTCCCAAAGCGGCGCTTCGCTCGAAGGACTTGCTGACTTAGATCGCGACGAATTGGCGCTGCGTTACGCTGAAGCGTGCACGATCAGCGCCGCTCGAAGTAACTACAGTTCGGATCGAAGCAGACAGGAGTGAGGGCAATGAGCGCCGAATCAGCTATTGTCGCATCGCTAGCGACTGAGGAATGGCTTGCTGCGACCATCCACGGCCTCAAGTGCAGGCGGGTGGACGATCGCGCACGGCTCGCAATGGCTTTATTTGACCTGGTGCACGAGTATCAGAGCAGTATCAACACTCTTCTCCAAACGAATCGATCCGGCGCAGCTTTTGCGCTGGTGCGACCGCTTTGGGAATCTTTTCTTCGGGCATACTGGTTGCTTCACTGCGCCACCGAAGAAGAAGTCGAGCGGTTCAAGCAGGATCAATTCAATCCGCGCATCGCGCCGCTCGTGGAGGCTGTTGAGGCTCACATAGACGACGACGGCGGTGTCCTGACGGGTATCAAGGAGCGGTACTACGGCGCCATGTCGAGCTATACGCATGGAGCATTTATGCAAGCAGTCAGGCGCATTGGCGACGGCGAAATTGGTGGCGATCGGTTCACTGATCAGGAACGTGCTGAAGTCGCAACCGTGGCGCACGCATGGGCGCTCGTTGCAGCCTGGGCGATGTTCTTGCTCGCCGGGCGAGATGACCTTGCGGCTGAAACACTGGACAGGGTGGTCGCAATTCCAGCTGTGGAATAGCTCCTATGGGCGCTCCCCTGGCAGCGAGTCGTTGTGTCACGGAGCTGGACAACTCACCTTCGTGGTCTGCGGCGAGCCTCCGATAGCAGAAGAGGTGGCTTCTGCAACTCCGGTTCTCGTATGGCAGGGGCTTCGCTCTGCGCCATGCTGCCCGTCAGTGCTTGTAGTGATCACGCCTACCCTGACAATCTGTTCGAGTGACGGTCAGACGTGGCGCCGAAGTCCCAGAGCACTTCGCAATTGACCTGTCATGCCCTCTCCACTACGGTGTCATTAAGTCCGTCTTGAGCTTCCGAAATGCCTACGTCCTCTCAGGAGCGTCGTTTCGAGATCGAAAACGAGCAATATTTGTCAAGCTTAAAGTCTCTGCGCTTGTCGCCAGGCTGCGGAGTCCAAATGGCGTGTCCCTCGTGTGGTCGCGTCTTCTGGATGACTTTGCCACTCATGAGCCACTACGGCCGACCAGCTGACCCACGTTTTTCATGCGCAGCGGCTTGCGGGTACTTTGGTCAACTAGCGTCCTTTTCTCCTGCAATTCGAGAATCGGCACCTAGTGAGCTAGATACGCACTCGCTCTGCAATCATTGTGGCGTCCGCTTTGCGGTCGATGGCGTCATAGTTCGGAAACCCTGTTGCAGCATCGAGAACCCACGCGAATGGATGGCCCAGGCGGTACATCGCGTTTCAGTTAGGCTTACAGATAATCCCGAGCGTTATGAGCTCGAAACGATGCTCGAATTTCTAGTCAGTACCTTCGACGGCACAATGCGAAAATCACTTGAAATCGCGAATGACAATGCCAGCAAGTTCGAAGCAAATGACCCTAATCATCCATTCATCGAGCAGATGCGTGCTTTGCCCAAGATGTCGTCCTTCCAGAACCTCGTTGCAGCACGCGCTAGGCTGTTGCCAACAGGGTGGGACATGGCGGCGCAAGTCTCGGATTGGCATGCGCTCGTCAAACTCTTCCAGAAGCGACACACAGTCGCACATCGACTGGGAGTCGTGGACCAAGAGTACTTAGATAAGACGGGAGATCCTACCTCTACGCTTGGTAAGCGGGTCGCATTGTCTCGCGATGAAATCATTAACGGAGCTAAGTCGTGCCATAGTCTCGTCACATCATTTTTCGGAAATTTCCTATCGTGAAGGGAGGAGTACTCCGTTATTTTCATCGTTCGTCCGTCCTCACCTGCGCTAACAATCTAAATGACTCGCCTTTCACTAGCTCATTCCGGATAGGTGATCACGCCCTCGTCGAACGCCTTGCTTAGCGCGACGATCGGCGCGTCGCTGCGATTGTAGATGTGTTGAGCGACAACAAGGTATGCCATCAGTACTGCAGTGTTGTGCGTCGCCTCAACAGGGTTGGACGTGACGACATGCCTTTCACGGTCAGGCTCGCTGAAGGCGCCAAGGACGCCGCACCAGTTCGGGTGAGCATATTCCGACAACTGATCATAGCTCTGGCGGAAACCCGGAAAATCCGCGTCGACCTTGTCGACTAGAGTGAGCACATTAATGGTCTGTGGAAACTGCGGATCGACACGCGACCCGACCATCATTCGTCTCAGAAATTCGGTGAGTTCCTTGTCGTCGCGACTCTGCAAACCCTTTTCTACGTTCAAGCAGAGCGAATGCAACACTGCAACGGGTTCAGCTATCGCGCGAGTAAGTACCGCGGCGGGAATCCATCTTTTCGCAGCGAATTCGGACGCTGCCCCTTCGGCCAGCCAAGTCACTCGATGTATCAGGCCCTCACGAAGCACCATCGCCTTGAACGGGTTTTTCGACTTTAGCGTGAACGACGCCGCGTCCACCTTGCTGGGCAGACAAGCTTGGAACGTATCGACGGCGCTTCGGACTTCTTCAATTGTCGGGGGCATAAGCGAACAACCAAAACGTCCAAAGCAGACCAGCAGCGTGGCTATGCTAGTCCTTGCCTAGGACGTGAACCAGGGGAAACTGTGCTTGGCAACAGCGCCTGTTGCAGGAGCAGCGTGATTGCCACAAATGACGACTAATAAAGTGGCTACGACATTCCCGCTCGACGCTTCTTCACGTCGGAGCGACACACCATCGCCTGTGAGCACTGCGGACACCTGCTGCTCAAGCGGCACTAATAACGCAGGACAGCATTGACCAGAGTGCGTGTGCCGACCGATCGTTGGTCAGCAGTTCCAGCACCCCGCTCCGATCGTCACAGACGCTTTCGCCCGAAGGAGCCTCCCACGAGTGAGTGAAAGGAGACTTCACCTTAGTGGCGCAGCCGCTCGGCATTACGCCTTCGGTCGCTGCGGCAGTGTCACTACCGCAACGTGCGACAAACCGCTTCCTGAGCACACTTTCTGGTCGAACCAGTCGAGCGCGTAGGTGTCATGCTGACATCTAGCTGACAGTCTTGGCTACAGCGCAAGAGTACAGTGGTTGGTGGATTATTTTGCAAATTGGCCGCGTATTCTCACAGGGGAGAAATGTCGTGGCGACAAATGCTCGCGTTGTATCGGCTCTCTACGGCCCGTCTGCCCGTCAGCCTAATCTCGGATCGTCCTGCACCCCGCCAGAAGCCAAAGGGCGTGCCAAAGACCGGACAGGAGTCCACCGCCGCTGTTGCCTACCGATGTTGTGTCGTGCTCCGGCACTCGCACTCCTCTCTTTCTTTGCCAACTCGGCATTTGCAAGCGCCCCGTCAACTCCCGTAGTTGCCGATTCACTAGCAGATAGTTCGCCATTATCAGCCGAGCCACTCGGCAGCAGTCTCGATACGAGATACCCGATCTTCCCAGCCTACCGAACGCCGGCTGGCACAGTGATCGTTAGTGGCGACAACGTAGCAAATGAGATCTTGCCGAACTCCACCAAACAGCGAAGCCATGACGGAACGGCCTCTGCTCCCAACACGACCGCCATCAGCAGCGCCTCCAACTTTCAAATAACTTCGGGCGTTACGGGAAACTGGTACGACAAAAGTCAGGGAGGCCACGGGCTTTCCTTTGAAGTCTTGCCGAACAATGGTTTCCTGGCAGAATGGTTCGTATACGCACCTTTCCCTCAGGGTGGTCAAGCCTGGATCTTCGCGCAAGGCTCGTACACGGGGAACGTCGCAACGTTGACTGCCGCGCAGGATGTCGGCGCTGGCGCGCTCTTCCCGCCGAACTTCGACCCCAACGCTATCCACCAGCAGATTTGGGGGACGATTACGGTCACGTTCTCCGATTCCAACAACGCACAGATGGACTACTCCTCGGTGATTCCGGGTTATGGGGGCGGAAGCCTACCCTTAGTGAGGCTTACTCAGCCGGCAACAGACCCTATTTCGGCTGGCGGCGCGTTCCAAATAACGCCGAGCATCACCGGAAATTGGTTTGACAAAGATCAGTCGGGCCACGGCCTTGCCGTGGAGGTGCTGCCCAACAATGGCTTCCTTGCGGAATGGTTCGTATACGCACCTTCCCCTCAGGGAGGTCAAGCCTGGATCTTCGCGCAAGGTACCTATAGCGGAGCCACCGCAACGTTGACTGCCGCCCAGGATGTCGGTGCAGGCGCGCTCTTCCCGCCGAACTTCGACCCCAACGCTATCCACCAGCAGATTTGGGGCACCATAAACTTGACGTTCTCCAATTCCAACACGGGTCAACTGCACTACTCATCGGTAATTCCGGGCTATGGAAGCGGTAGCCTGCCCTTGGTGAGGCTCACCCAACCCGCTGGCGTAGTGGCGGCGGCAGCGAACGCGGATGCAAACGGTGCGGCCACCCTCAAACTCGGAAACTTGACGCTGCCTCTTCAGTTGCTTGACTATCAAACTCGAGCACCTCTTGCAGGTCTCATGGTCGCGGCGGCCGTTGATTCGTCGGTACCCGGAAGAGCCTTGCTGCTGATTGGCGACCCGGCGCAGAAGTATCAGGTTCAGATTGTCGTCCTGGAATCGGGCGACCAAACCTCAACGACCGCAGTAAGTGCGGTCGAGTCGGCCACCAGCACCCCCGTCTACGTTCCAGTGCCGGTGCTTCCGCCTTCAAACAACGATTCGGTCGCCACTACTGTCGTTGGCCCACTTCTGACGACAATCTTTGGGAACATTGGGGCTCCGCCTGTCGACGTCGCATCCGAATTCAAAGACCTTGTGATGGGTAATTTCCACGCGATTTCCGACACGGCCGGCTTGCATGTCCCACCTTTGTTCCTCCCTCTTGGTTCGCCCACCCTGGAGTGTGCCGATCCAATTCTTCCCGACGGATTGCTCGACGAATTAGGAAAGCACCTTACTGATGCCGGTGCGACTAACGCGGCGTTCGCTGTGATTGCAGCCGGGGCGGAATCGGGTGGCAGTTCTCTGCTGCCAGTGGTTGTTGAAGGACTCGAGAAAGCGCAAGAGGGGTTGGAAACTTTTCAGATGGGCCAAACCCTTTACAGCCAATTACATAGCAGCTACTACCAGGATGCCGGAGCAGACAATCTGACGTTGTGCTCCATTCGCTTCGGCTCGCTGGAAACAACCATCTTGCTTCCGAAGATTACCAAGCAGCCACCGGCGCCGTGGTACCCACCTCAGCTGCCAACCACTGGCTGCCACGTCACCGACCAGTACGGTCAGCCACTATCGCAAGGTTCGCTGCAACTCATCAGCACGGATACTGTCGGACTCGCGGTGGGAGCAGATCTAAATGGGAGTGGAAGTGCTGTCATTCCCATTCCGCCGGGCAACTACAACATGACTGCCCGTGCACCAGGCTACCAGCCTCATATGCAGAACTTCACCGTTGCATCCAGCCCATCGGTCTGCGACGTCGCCCTTCAATCAAGTTCCACACCTTTGCCGAATCTGACTCCGTATCAACCGGATGGCTGGTCAGACAAGATTGTGGTCTCTAAGACCACTGGAACCTTTACCGACAGCAACCCGCTACATTCGACGGATTCGCTTTTTGTGTCGTCGGCCGTCATCAACAATGGTCAAGCGCCTACCTCCGTCGGCTTTTATACGACTTTGTACGTGGACGGAATCGCTCGGAATTCTTTCTACTACAGTCCGGCGCTGGCCGTGAATGGCGTTGTGGAGACTACTAATTATTCAATTGGGGTACTCAGCGCCGGATCGCATACAGTGGTAATCGTTGCTGACGCGACCAACGTGATTGCAGAGACCCAGGAAAACGACAACCAGTATACTAAGACGATAACGATCGTTTCTGCACTCTCGATCTCGCCCGTGAACGGAAGCGGGCAACAGGGAACCGCGTTTTCGCTGCCAAGACCGGAGGTATCTGGCGGCACGCCACCCTATCAGTTCAACGCAACTGGTTCGTTGGCTGGCTCTACTATCGACCCCACGACGGGGATCCTGACAATTCCGGCATCCGCAGCAGCTGGAACATATACCTTTACTCTTTGTGTCGTTGATAGCAGCAGCCAGACGGCATGCGCACCAGCTACGGCTGTCGTTAATGCGCCGGCTTCGGCGACCCTTTCGTGGACGATAAGCGATCAGTGCAACAACGGCGCGCAGATCTACTACAAGTTCTTTGACGTGACCTCCACGCCGGAGTTGGTATGGCCGGCGCCACCGAATGCCTATGTCATCAGCAATGGGCAATCGTTCCAGAGCAACCTGAGCTGCAGCTCCGGAGACAAGGTTTGTTACGGGGCACAATCGGGTTCCGACGTCTGGGGTGTCGGGCTGAATGGCACCGGCGGCTGCACGTCTTGTTGCGGCATCTGCGGTCAAGGATCCTACGGCGCCACGCTCACCTGTGGGAGTTCGGGCGGCGGAACCAATTACTATGCGAATTGGAGTTGCGGCAGCAGCAGCCAGTGTGCGTCCGTGATGGGCGGAGCTGCAGGCAGCTCCGGGCCGTTTTGTTCGCTGTCGTCTTGCCAAGCGTGGGGCAACTACTACATTCCGGGAGGTTACACGTGTTCCACGACGCCGACCTACACGCCCAACCCTGGGGGCCAGTGCACCAACTATCCCTGATTCGGGAAGCTAACGTTGGTAGTCCTGTTCTCGGGAGAGCCATGGCCTCAGACGACGGTGCGCTCACGGAGGGAACCCTTCACTCTCGACCTCGCAGGGCCTTGAACGCCTCCTCGAATATTGCTTCGGGCGATCTCGGCTGAGGAGCCTCAAACAAGGCTCCAGCAGGTCGCCCCACGGCAGGCGCGGTCACGATGCTGTTTCATGCTTCGGGCGGCGTGCCAACGTTTGGACGATCGCACAATAGAGCCGCACGGCTGAGACAACTAGCGCTTCGAGCGCACTTCTCTCTAAATGTCGAAAAGGGAGCATTCCATGCCTCGGATCAGGGGAATTCTTTTCGCAGCCTTCTCGGTCCTGTGTTCGTTCGCCATCGCGAAATCGCCTTCGTCCGGCACGGGAGGCTCGTCTGGCGGCTCGGGATCGAGCAGCGCGAGCTCCAGCCAGGCCGCGTCCGCTCCGTCAGGGCCGACTACGTCTGCCGCGCTAGAGTCACAGATGCTCGCCTACGGTGCGGTCGACGAGTTGGCGACCCAGATTGCAGACCGGGTCGCGGCCAAGATCTGCGACGGCGCCCAGCCCAAGGTTGGCGCTGCGACCCTATTGGTTTTTGACGCCCAGACTCTCGCGTCGGTCCAGTCGTACATCGGTTTCGTGACCAACGCGCAGATCCTGTCGGAAACGTACGCGACCATTACAAAGAGGCCTCAGCAACAAGGCACTCGCCTTAGTGAGCTCCTCAACAACCATATCGCGTTTGTCCAAGGAAGAATTGATTCAGCCAAGGACGCCGACGAGATCAAGTACCTCACGGACGAGAAAACTCGGTCGGAGAAAGCTATGGCTCTCGCCTCCGGGACCGGCGCTCCGACTTCTCTTTTTTGGGGCACGCAGCTCCCCGCGATCACGTCGCTTCTCTCCGCGGTGGCGGTGGCGTCGAACACAGAGATCCCTGGACAGATTTCGATCCCTGACAGCTCGCTTGCCCTAGCAGTCACGAATCAGCTCGAGCAGCCCCTGGAGGCTTGTGCGTCGCTTTCGATCGTCTATCCGCCGCTGTTCGGCTCTGGCGCTCCTACGGACGTGGCGGCTTCACACATAAACGTTCTGCTGCAGGGTGTCGAGGCAGCCAGGAAGGCTGCTCACGACCTTGTGATTTCGGCTGACGACAGCGGCAAGAAGACCTCCGAGCTCACGGTGTCGACGCAGCACCTGATCGCCGAGCTCTTGGACGACGACGGTCTGTACGACACGTTCTTGAACAACCTGCTCAATCCCAATCCTGCGGGTGTGGTCGGCAGCGCCGCGGTCGTTCAGGGGTACAAGCTGGCATCGCTCCTCGAGCCTGCAGACCCTCCGAAGCCTACGTACGTCCTCGTAGCGAGCGTCGTGAGCGCCGGCGGAACGGAGCACGTCCAGAAGACGCTATGGACCCTCCTGACCACGGGCGACAGGATCACTTACAGCGGCGGGGCTATCGTGAACTTCGTGCTCGCGAAGACCGACTCGCAGAGGCCCGAGATCGCGCAGGTGCTTCGCTACAGGTCACCTTTCGCTCGCGTTGATGATCCTCAAGCCCCCGATGGGGTGAAACGGTCCGTCCGTGGCGACAACTTCACTGTAATGCAAAAGACCACGCCTGACGCGTCAGCTCAGCCTAAGAAAACCCCGGGGCCCTGAGACCGGACGGACTGTGTCGAATCGCGCTGCGCCGAAGCAGAAAAAGGTGCCGACCATCCGGCAGCGCCATGACAAAGCTTCGAGCAGTTAGAAAACTTGCGGGGCGTCAAATGGACGGCGATTGCGAGACATCGGACAAGAGGCCGCTAATAGACGTCCTATCCGCATGGCCCTTTAGGGTCTCATCTAAGGTATAGAACTAGGCGGTTATGTACCGCAGTACAAAGAGCGCGCCGAATTCAAGGGCGATGATTCTGAGGAATAGACTGACGGGCTCGAAGATTGTCTACAGCACGCCCTCGGTTGAAGTCGCCCCGGTGCCGGCGTTTGCTTTCGGCATCCCGTCACGGGTGCATGTGGCCTAGGCATCAGGGGCGAGCCGAAGTGTGCACGTCTCCGCTCGCCCCAGATATCCGAGAATGCCGCTGCCCTTGTAGGAGAATTCCTACCTGCGCCCGCTCGCCCTAACACCAGACCTTACAGAATGGATCGCTCGAGCGGCGCTTGCAATCCGCGAACTCGTAGGAGATCTTCGACGGCGACTTGACTGGCCATTCCGGTGGCTTAACCGAACTCGACGGGTGTACGCCGTCCGACTTATGATTGAGTCGGCTGTCCATAGTGGACGGCCCATGATCTAACAAGGGAGTGTTATGAGAATCAAAAGCGTAGTCGCAACGGCGATAATGGTTTCATGCTTGACGCTGGCGGGGAGTGCGAGTGCGGTCTATTTTCCGCCGCCGCTACCTCCGGGTGGGACATATACCTTCGGGTGTACTGGCAACAGTGTGTGGGTTAACACAACAACATACCCTCCTGGTGGGCATGTCTGCGTGGGTAGCTATGAAATATCGTGCAGCAGCGGGGTTATGAGGAAGCAGTACATGACCGACAGTTGTAGCTAACCTCTCCGCGCAACCAGGCGACGTCGCAGAAGGAGCGGCGTCGCTTCTTCAGACCCAAGGTAAGGCTGCGCAAAGGCGAATATCCTATGCAGTGGTTAGCAAACATCAGAGCAATACATCGATGAAGATCATGCGCTTGACCATCGTTGCGACTATGGCGGTTGTAGTCTCATTAGCTATCTCGATATTTTTACTAGAGGGCGCCCGCCCGCAGATGGATTCGGCACCGCGTTTGTTGAACGGTACGTCAGACAGAACGGGCGCGGACGTGGCCCGGCAGACGAATCCAACTCAGCAACCCGCTCAGGTACCGCAAACTCGCTCGCCAGATCCTAGGGCGAAGAGTTTGGTAACCGCGGCCGACGAATCACCTTCGTCTAAACCTACGACAGCGCGATTGTCAACCGACGTGTCACGCGCGCCCGTCCCAAGCCCGGAAGCGGCGGCGACAAAACAGCTTGTCGCGCAGACATACGATAAGATGCTTTCTCCAGACAGTCATCGCGTGATGCAAGCTCCCTATGTAGCGGCGCACGCACTTGTTGAGAAGGAAAACGTTGATCCGAACTGGTCCGAACTGGCAAATATGTCGATCGGGGACAATTTTCTTTCCGGTTTTGGCAGTCGACTGGATGTCTCGATGGTCAATTGCCGGACCGATATTTGCGAAGTCCGAGTGAGCAGCAATTTTGGCAATGACTATGATGCTGATCTGATGGACGTCCAGAATCAGCTAGCAGCAATAAAGCTGCAGCCTTGGTACCAAGGCGTATTTGACGACGGGTCGTTCAGTGTCTCGTTCTTGGATAATCAGTTGCCAGTTATGGTGATTTTCTTCACTCGGAAGTAAGCGCCGATACCGGCAGCAAGCAAGCGCCTGCGCTGGGGCGCAGGACAGCGCAAACGCTATCCCGTGCTCCGAGAGCGCTCATGGCGAGGAGAGGCAGGGCTTTCAAAGAAGGAACGCCACGACCGCACCGCAGAAAGCGGTACTGCCGGCGTTCCGAATGATCCTTTGTGCGCCTTGTCGTTCCTTTTGTGCAGGGCATCCAATCCTCTAGCGACTGATTCAGTTCAGCAGCAGGTCACTTCCAGCGAGGCGCTTACATAACAGAGGCGACGAGGTAATGACATGGCGCCATCGCATTGTCCACCGAGAGGACGAGAACCCTACTGGCGGTCGCGGCAATCATCGCGTCACATCGATTTCCCCGACAACTCTTGATGGATGGATCGCCAACACAGAGGCTTTTGTTAGTGACATGCTCGCGCAAGTCTAGAGCGCGAGGTCGCGTCCAGCGACGTTGCGATCGGAAGGTGGGCGCTCCGCATCACCGGCATAGGTCACGTTGGTCCAGCCCCCAATCTGCCTGCCTAACGAATACTACTCTCAGCGTTCCGGGCACTGAGCTTAAATCATCACGTCACCAAGCCGACGATGAAGTCCTGCGTCTGAGTCATTTAATGAACCCAGTGGTCGATAGTCCGATCAGCTGGTCCGCCCCAACAAGCGTGGTATAGCCCAAGGCGACGATAGTCACACCTTATCGTGACTAATTGTGGGAATGTCGAAGCAATGGGCGGCCGGCACCGACAGTCTTGCAATCAATTGCAACGGGCGTGATGGTCCGCGGTCGCGGCCAGAGGCCCCACTGGCGAGCAACGAGAGAGCACGACGCGGCTTAGCTTTGAGGGTTCAGTGGGTGAGTTCTGTTAGGTTGTGCTCAGAGGTTGCAAAGTAGCCTCTACGTCACGACTGCAAGTGATCGTCACCGCATAGCATTAGAGGTAGTGACCGGCCTTGGCGACTGAGTGGGGGGTAGCCGCCCATTTATGACGAAGGCCGCCGTCCATTCGAGTCTGGTGCAATGGCTGTTGTTCGCCGATGGTACGGCGCGTAGGTGTGCGCTTCATCACAAGTGCGCACTTGTAGTAAGCGGTGGTGTGCTGTAGAAAGCGCCATTGGACTCTGAGTGTTCTGCTGCGTTGAGGCGTGGAACCCAGACAAGGAGCGGGACAGGGTTGTTCTTGGTTGCAGGGAAGGGGAGTCACTATGGCTCGTTTTCGGGTAGTCGAGCTGCGTACGCGCGCAGTGTTTCATCTTGTCTTAGCTCTTTGCTTGTTCTGCGCGACCGGATTGTTGGCTCCGAGAGATGCCCTCGCCGGAGCGCACCTCCTAAGTTTCACTGTAGGGGATCCCCCCACGCCTGACAGCGAACCCGTGACTTCGACGTCGGCGGGCGGCAATAAGAGCGCGGGCACACCATCGATATTGACGAGCGATCTTCCGACAAACGACTCCAATGTCGGGACGATGGCGGGCCAAGCCGGCACCGACGGCGGCGCGGCTGTTTACAGCGTGCCAATCGTGGTTCCCCCAGGCCGCGCCGGCATGCAGCCAACACTAGCCCTGAGCTACAACAGCCGCAGCGGTAATGGCGTCATGGGCCTTGGGTGGACGATCTCAGGCGTGAGTTCGATCCACCGTTGCCCGCAAACGCCGGAGCAGGATTCGTATGCACTAGGGGTGTCCTACGCCGGGACAGACAAACTGTGCCTCGATGGCCAGCGTCTTGTGAAAGCGCCCGGCACATCAATTAACTATGGTCTGGCCGGTGCAGAATATCGTACCGAGATCGACAGCTACGCGCGTATTTTCCAAGTTGGTGGCGGCCTCACTGGTTCGGTAACGTGCTTCCGTGTCGAGCAAAAGGATGGCCGGATATACCATTACGGCGATGTCGTCACCGGTACGACGTCGCTATCATGCAGCGGAACGTCGAGCGCAAATTCGCGCGTGCAGCCGAGCGGCATTACCCCCACCCCCACGTTGAGCTGGCAGGTGAGGAAGATCGAGGATCGCGTCGGCAATAACCAGTTTTATGCATATAGCGTCGCCCCAGGGAACGGTGAAAACTTGTTACAAACGGTGACATATACCGGCTTCGGAACCAATGCCGGCGATCGCGTCGTGACGTTCAATTACGAGGCGCGCACTGCTGCACCCGTTAGCTGCAACACCGATCCGACGAAGTGCGCCAGCGACATCTCGTCCAGTTATCTCTTCGGCGGCCTGACGATCCAAACGCAGGCCCTGCAGTGCGTCACGACACAGATCGGCACGACAACGACTGGATGCAATACGTCGCAATTCATCCGCACCTACATGCCGACCTACGCTGCCACGCAATACAATAGTCGCCTGATCATGACGAGCCTGCAGGAGTGCGCAACCGACGGCACGACGGCGTGCCATCCGAAGACGCAGTTCATCTACAACGACGGAACACTCTATTACTCGCTGAACTCCCTGAGCGGGCTTGCTTTGCCGACGCCCGATTTGGGATCGGCACCCGACGCTGCTGGTAACGCGTACTCGGTTCAGGTTCTTGCCGATGTGGATGGTGATGGCACGCGTGAAACCGCCGTCGGCGTAATGCAATCGTCAACCTTTCTGATGTACTTGGCGCAGATGACGGGTGATCGCGCCGTACAAAGCGCGGTCGACCTGACCGGCTACGTGACCGGCGACGCGCACGATTTTGTCGATATCGACGGCGATGGCCGTGCGGAACTGATGCGCTTGCCACATACAGCAGGCGACGATCAGCACATCGGGTTCAACGCGTGGAAGCTCAGTCGCGGAACGGCAGCCTCGACTGCGGTGACGGCCGGCTGGACTCCTGCGCAGAACTTTGCAGCCTTGTTCCAAACTTACGTCTCGAACATCCCATACACGTACAACCAAGCAGCGCCACACGGGCAGAGCCGATCCCTCTTCACGGCCGATGTCAACGGCGACGGCAAGACAGACGTCATCGTCGTTCAGCCGACCACCCAGTGCGGCGCAAATGACTCGATCGGACAGCAAGACGGTGTGTTCGTCTACGTGAACACGACGGCCGGTGTATTGGGTTCGACTCAAGCACCGAGCGCGTCATTTACCCCGCCGACCGCACCCTTGTTCTGCCTGACGCGCACGATAACCGGCACCCTGTACCACGAACTGTCTATTGATCACATTGCCGATTTCGACGGCAATGGGCTACCAGATTTTTATCTCGTGTATGGTGGTGGCGATACGCAGAACGGCGCGTTCGCTGGTATGCGCTTGACGCAAAACAGCGGCGGCACGCTGAGCGTCTCGGCTAAGACGTGCACCGATATCGGATTGGTCAGCGACTCCGCCCCAGGCAGCATGACGGACGAGTGCAACTGGCAGCAAAACAATTTCGCAGTACGCTGGCTCGACGTCAATGGCGATGGTCTCGAGGATTTCGTCATCGCGCGGCCAAATGAGGGCATTTGGTACGTGCACCTGAATAAGGGCGGCGGAACTCTGGATGCGGCGATCAAGACGACCGGTTCGGGTAGCACTGCAGGACTTAAGAATTATTCGGGTGTCCCTAGCGGTTCGGGTTTGGGCTTCCGCTACGCGATGAAGTTGCCGCCGATGGACGCCGATGGCGATGGCAAGCCCGATCTGTTGGTCGTCTCGAGCGCGAATAAATTCGCGCAAAAAATGTGTACGACAATAAAAGTGCTTCAGAACGCGGACCTGACCTGTCCGGGTGTTGATGGCACTGCAAAGCAGACATCGGGATCCAAACCCGCTGCAGCGCCGGCCTTACAATGCTTTGCTTACGCCTGCCCGGAAGATCCAGATTCGAGCGCGGGCACCATGCCGGCCAACACTAATACACCCGGCTATCCGATCCAGTGGAACGGCGAGCCCGCGAAGTGGATGTACGGCACCGGGTGGGGTAATGATGACAATAGCGTCTATCACCTGGCGATGGTCAAGTTCGTCCAGACCGGACCGTCGGCAATCCAGGCAAACCTCGTCGAAACCACGCTCGTTTCGCGTCTTGCGCTGGCCGGTCGCGTCCCCCCCAATGCCGACGATCTGTTTGGAGACGGTCTACCCGATTTGATTACTCCAGTGGGTTGCACCAACCAGCAACTCAGCATCAATTTGGGCGGCACGCCACCAATAATCATCTACCAAAATGCGTGCTCAGCCGTCGATGACGGTACTCATGGCCCGTCGACATTCAACGGGCTGGCATCCTCGACGTACGCCACCAGCATAGGCCTTCTTGGCAATATCAACCAAGGTGTGGCGAGCCTCGGCGGTTCCCCCGCGTCGATGAGCCTGAACATGCAGCCGGCTCGTGGAACCACAACACTGAAGAGCCAGGCGGCTGCACTGCTGTCGCCGCCGATCCTGCCAGGATTGCTTGACAGCGTAGTGAACGGACTGGGCGACAGCGCCTCCTGGGGCTACTCGACGCTCTCGGTTCCCTCTGCGCAGAATGGTATTCCTCTCTACACCGTGCCAAGCACGAACGGTTACGCCGACAGTGGTCACTATTACTTCCAGAGTTCGATGCCAGTCGTTTTCGGCATGTTACAAAGCGACGGCATCGGCGGGTCGGGAGGCTTTCGCGGCGCGATCTACGGCTATGACCAGGCGATCTACAACCATCTGGGCCGCGGCTTCCAGGGATTCCGCACGATCACTTCGGAATACGGCGGTACAGACAATCGCTTGATCCGCACGAAGACGACGTACAACCAGAAATTTCCGCTGGCCGGCAGAGTCGCCGAGGTCGACACGATCATCCCTAATGTCGATGGCACTGTTCTAAAGACGGCGCGCGTCGAGGCGGATACGTGGCGGTGCACGCGCACCAATCGCAGTACGCTTTGTCCGGGCGATCAAGGCACCGTGTTGCCAGTTCCGACCGGTACGACCGTATACCAGCCGTTCCTTGACGAACTGCTCGTCACAAACTATGAACCTGGCACTGGCACGCCGACCAGCACGATCGATACGCTCAACGCCAAGACCGCAGCGGCGACAAACTCCGGCTGGGACGACTACAGTGATACGAACTCTTGCGACACCGGTAGTGGTGTGTTCGGAAACCTGACTGATCAGGTCATCACGCGAACGGATAACGCCACCGGCGTCATCTTCGTCGACAGTCATACGACAACGACGCACACCTGTTATGACGTGAGCGGCGGAGCGACCGGCAGCAATTGGTGGATTAACAAGCTCGCCAAGAACACCGTCGCGAGTCACATCGCGTACAACGCAACAAATCATCTGCTGCCGAGCGACGCGACCGCGCCAGATCAGTCGGTTGCGACGAGCTATACCTGGAATGGTGACCGCACACCAGAGAAAAAGATTGTGCAACCAGGCGTAACGAATCAACAGTCGACAACAACGTATTGCTATCCGCGCGCAACAGACTCGACAACGCTGCAGTGCAAGGCGACTTCCGGCGCGACCGGCACTACTACTTACGGTCTGCCCACGCAACTGCTGGTCTGCCTCGGCAGCTTGAATGGTACGGGCAGTTGCATGGGCACTCAAACGAATGGCGACGTACTCGACGCGCTGAGCCCAACGCGAAAGACAACGTATACCTACACCAAGACGGGTGCTAGCGACGAAGCAGATGGTTATTTCGTCCACACGACAACAAACGCGTTGTCGCAGTTGACGACGACCGACGTCCAGCCCCGCGACGGCCAGATTGTCGGCTCGGTCGATCCGAATAACATCCAGATCATCACCACATTCGATCCCTTCGGCCGCCCCTTGACGATCGATCATCTTGGGAACGACGGCAGTGCGATCGAACCGGAAATCCAGATCGCCTACAACTCATGTCTCGATACGACGAAGCCCGTCAATAGCCAGACTGGCTATTGCGTCGGCACGCAGGCCGGCGAAGACAGCGACGCAGCATTCGAGGCGTACGCAGCGTATCGCGTGACTACCGTCCAAAGCGGGTATCCGACCCGCGTGACTTGGTATGACCTGCTGCAGCGTTCGGTCAAGACCGCGCATGCCGGCTTCAGCGGTACATTCATTGGGTCGCTGACCACATACGACAACATGGGCACGACGAGCGCCACGACCACGCCATACTTCATCGGCGACAGTCCGTACTACACGAATTGGACCTACGACTCTCTCAATCGACCGATCAAGAAAGTAATCGATGACAGCGAACTTACTACCGCTGGCGGAAAGCTGCAGACCGACTACAGCTACAGTGGCCGGCAGACAACGGCAACAGCGCACGACTCGGGTACATCGCTGAGTGCTGGCCTGTTGTGCCCGCTTAATGCCGGCAACACGTGTCTGCAGACAACGCACAATACGAATGTGTTAGGTCAATCGATGCGCCTCACGGAAACACCGGTGCTAGCTGGGGTGCGCACTGTGCACACGACGGACTACTGGACCGAACCGCAAGGTCATCTCGCCGCGATAAGGGATGCCGAAGGAAACATCACGACGGCGAGCTATGACGCACTCGGCCATCGCACGCTGAGCAAGGATCCCGATCAGCAAACTTGGACTTTCAAGTATGACGCTCTCGGTGAGGTGCTGACACAGACGGATGCGCGGGGTGTCGTCACAACCATTAACCAACGCGACGCACTGGGCCGCATGAAGGAGCAGCAGCAAGTCCCACCAAGCCCGGCGCCTCCGGGCCTGTACAACTATACCGAACTGGACGATTGGAGCTTCGATCCGACGAATGGCATCGGAGAGCTCGGCTCGATCGAACGTCGGCGCACGAGCGGCACGGCGATTCCGCTACAGACCGATACGCCGGTCTGGCAGGAAAGTTATACTTATGATCAACACACGGCGCGCGCCCTCACGATCGCCACAACGGTCAACGAGGGCGCCACGGTCACGCTGAATAGTTTGATGGACTACGACGGCAGCGGGCGGCCGAACACGCACACGTATCCGAGCGGCCTCGTAGTCAAAAACAATTACACGACCTACGGACAGCTGCAGTCGATCACGAACAACGGCAGCACGACGTACTGGACCGCGACGGCGGAAAACGAGTGGGATCACGTCACTGGCGAGACGTTCTACGGGGGCACGACCGGCACGCACCAGGACTACCACAGCACGGGTCAGGCGTATCAATTGAGCTGGTCCGGCGGTTCGGCCTCGGACACCTTCACCTACGGCTACGACACGTTCGCCAATCTAGTCAGCCAGGCACGCACTGGCACCTCGAATAACACCGAAAGATATACATACGATCCGCTCCAGCGGCTGACCGCGGCTACGCGCACTGCGGGAGGCGCGGTCAGTTACGGATACACCAAGAGCGGCAATCTCAAGTACAAATCCGATTTCAGTCTCAACTCGGGTACAGGTACGCCGGCATACAGTTATGCTGCCACGAACGGCACGGGGAACGGGTGTGGGCCGCACGCGCCGTACAGCGTGGCCTTGCTCGGCAATCTGACCGCAACCTACAACTGCGACGCGAATGGCAATGTGATCGGCGGCAATACGCTGAATGCGCTGTTCGACGCCGACAACCATCCGACGCAGATCACGCGCGCATATCTGGGCAGCGGACCGGGCGACAAGATCTTCTGCGGCGGGTTCGACAACGGTATCAACACGTGTCCAAATCCCGCTGGCGGCGGTGGGATGCTATGGGCTTACGATTCGAATGGCCAGCGCGACTACGAATACTCGCCGATCAACGGCATACGGTATTACGGGCCTGCTGGTTACGAGCGAGTCAGCAGCACGCACAAGCAGGAACTCGGGCCTGTCATCGTCACCGGCACGAACACGATCACCGTTGTTCTGCGAGATCGCCTTGGCTCCACGCTCGACGTCATCGATACCGGCTCACAGCCGGTGCAGCGCCATTATGATGCGTTCGGCAAGGCCCGCAACGGCGACATGTCCGATCGTACGAATGGCACGTTGAATCTAACACCAGATACCATCCATGGTTTCACGTCGCACGTGCACGAAGATGATGTGGCGCTTATTCATCTCGGCGGTAGGGTGCTAGACCCCAGTCTTGGGAAGTTCCTCTCCGTTGATCCGATCGCAGCACTCGCCGATTCCCAGGATCTCAACCCGTACAGCTACTTGGCGAATCGACCCTTAAGTGGAGTTGATCCGACCGGCTATGCCTCGGTTTGTGGGGACGGCAGCACAGACTGCCGTGCCTATCAGGAAACCGTGCCAGCGGCGACGATGACAGGAAGCAATATTCCCGGGTACGCCACGGGCGCTTCCGTCTCGTTCGTGAATCCTAGCGTCGCCGGCGCTGCGAGCGTTTTAGCGACCGAGTTAGGTCTAAAAGAGATAACAGTCACTGGCCTAAGCAATGGCTCTGTGTCGCAGACCGCGAGTGGAGCAGGTGGGGCAAAGAATTCACAGGCGAACGCATTTGACCAGATGTCCCTTGCAAACGCCCCAAACACGCAGCCGGGGCAGCATTCGACAATGACCTCCGACGATGATCTTGGGGTTATGAAGGACTATGGTCGCGCAGGGCCAGACCCAGACAAGCCCCTGACCGATCCAGTGGACGATGTGCTCAGACTTCATCCCCTGATCGGCGGTTCACAAATCGTCGCGAATTGTGTCAGTGGCGGAAATTGCAATGCGATGGCGGGCGTTGCTGCGGTCGTGCTTCCGGAAGTTAAAGCGGTTGCACCGGCTCTAAAAGAACTTTCGCCTGCGGTCCAATCGCTTCTGTTAACGGCGGCACGGGTTCCGAATGCCGGAGGGACGTTAACTTCCTTCGTCACCGGGCAAGAAAGTATCTTTTATCGAGTTTACTCGGGTAGCAATGCACGCGGGGCATTTCTCACTCGGGTTCCTCCTGCTAGTCGCAACATGGCAGTAGAGGGCCTCGCATTACCTCCGGGTAATTCTGCCAATTTCATTCAAGAAGTCGTTGTCCCTGCTGGAACGCGCCTCCAACGCTCGCGAGCGCTTCCCGCTTTTGGTAGGCGGGGAGGATTGGAGCAATTCGAGTTGATGGACAAAATTCCGAATGCAAACTTCCGAGAGGGAGTACCGTTCCAATGAACTATGAGTCCATAGACCCGGTGTTGAGCCGTTGGGCGGTCAGCCGATCGGTCCCGTTACTTACACAGTACAAGGATGAAGAAGTTCGAGCATTTGAAATTATCGGCAAGAAAAGTAAACGGCAATTTCAAATCTGGATTGATCTGCCAGATGCTCACGGAAGAACAATGGTGCATGCGTGGGATAGAAAGAAGTGGCGAATCGACTACGAAACCACGGCCTTTGCTCTTACAGAGGCGCTTGACACGCTACTCAAAGAGATTGAGTGCCACGACCAAGGCAGATGAAAATTCGAAGACATCAAATCATCAAATTAAAGTCGATGGCCGCAGATCAATCGAAGGGAGCAAACAATCGATGACCGACAAGTTTGGAATAGGGGTGACTCTGAACCACGCGGGTCAGGCGGGCATACACCCGAACTGCTCCTGCAGGATCCCGTCCACGCAAGGATTCGCGCCCCAACAAATGGAGAGAGTTCACGTCGAACAAGGGGTGATCTGTCATGCCTATGCCCCTGTCACCAAGCCGACGATGGGATGAAGTCCTGGGTCTTGGTCATGTAACTGACCCAATGATCGATCGATTTCTTTGGTCGGATCGGCTCAATTCTGACCGAGTTGACCGCGAAGTCTCTGTATTGTCCCTTGTCCCCTAAGGCAGCTAAATCGCGTTCCAGGTGCTTGTCTAAGGCCCCGTTCTTCCAAATCCTGTCGCCGGCCTCTTTCGGCATCGCCAACAGTCCATGGTAATGCCAATTACCTTCCCTTGACCGCTCGATCACGTAGTCAAAATCGATCGACTCTTTCAGCTTGAACGGCAAGTACTTTGTCACGCGATGCATGAAGTCGCTGACCCAAAACTTCCTCATTCGATCTGATTTCGCGATCCTTTCGCTCGTGACATAAGTCGATAGCGTCACCGTAAAGATCGACTTGCCGTCACGTTCATAGCCGTTGTATTTCACCTTTGTATTAGCTGCGAAGTTCGCTCTCTCAGCGTAGGCAAGGTGCGGCTTGCTTTTGTTCGCCAACCTGTCGTAGAGACTCACTGTTCGCTGATCTTCATGTGCTGGCTTCCGTTCGTTGTCTCAGGCTGATCATCGATCTGTTCTTCTATCTCATTGCTTCATCGTTAGATCTTCTGACTGCTTCGATCATCTGATCGTCTGATGTATTCAATCACTGGTTACATGTATCGGGATACTGGCTGCTACTGCTCGGGCATAGGAATACTTTTAACGGCTGGGACCCCGTCCTATTCGATGATCCGGACTTACATGCCTAGCAGGGGCATCGCAAATCAACGCAGTTCTGGAACTGCGTCGTATTTACCCCGAGGTCGTTGGTACGCGGCCGGAAATCCGAACGCCGGCACTGACTCTGGAGCAGATAACGTTTAACATCAAATAGTTACACAACATTCATCATCGATAGAAAATTTGAAACACTATCAAAACTCCCCTGGAATGAGGCTTGCCGCCCGTATAGATTGATAGGGCACCACATGGTGCGCTTATTTTTTAAAGGACCCTGCAAATGCAAACGTATACCTCGCAAAATCAATCACTTAGGCTGCTGTCCGAGCGACAAGTAGCCGGACGTCTCGGACTGACCTCGCAGCAGTTCGTTGACGTGTCCGAGACCTACGGGTTCCCCTCGGAGGTCTATCTCACCAAAAACGTTTGGGGCTGGCTAGAGCACGAGATCGATGACTATATCGACCTCCAGGTCTGGCACCGCGACAGCCGCATCGCCGAATCGCAGGAGGCCGAGTACCAAAAGTTGATCGGGCAACGCCTCACCAACGAAGGGTGATCAGTCCGTCAGGGGCGCCTCTCGAATAAGATGGGCGCCCCTGACGAGCTAGTTCATGATCCCGAACTCGCTCTGGCGTGCGTTCGCGCCCGTGGGCGTACGTGCCTTGCGTTAAAGCTCTTCGAATCGGAGGAACTCGTCGCGAAATGCCAGCTTGAACGCGTACCTCTCGCCACCCCGATTGCGGTTGATGAAAATGCGCCGTCCACGACACTTGTACCTCTGGCCAGGTATTCGGATATCCATGCGAAGTCTCTCTCAAGCCATTCGCCAGCGCGCCAGACGGACCATCGCCTCTGTATCACGTTTGCAATAATCCAATAGGCTTTTGCGGATGGTTTGGCGCTCCGCCTCGGCGGTTTCCGGCGCTATGGCGCGCCGGTAAGCGCCTTGAGCGGCGTCTCCGTTACCGACGTCCAGCGTTCCGTAGTCGAGCTCAGGCGCAATGGTCGGAAGCACTCTTTTGATCGACCAAGAGCCGTGCATGTCGCGGTGGTAGTAGTGCTTCTTGTAGATCTTCATCAAGTCGACGATGCGATCGATGAATCCAAGCAGCGCCGATGCATGCAGCGGAAACATAGTCGCCAATTCCCGTAAACGAGAAATTTCGAACGCCTTGTTCCAGACGAGGATAGGACCAGTCTCGCCAATTGCAGCCAGCAAATGGGCAACGAATGCCGGTGTGGGGTCGTCGCCGGACAAATCCAAGAACTCGCGATGCTCCAGCCGTCCATCCGCGTGCTCGACATGACAGGAGAACTGAAACGGGACTTGCTGATATGGGCGTGTCCCGATCCAGCGCGGCACCGTGAAGGATATGGTTTCAAAGTCGAGGTAGTGCCGTGGGTAGGCGATCCCATCGAGTAGGGCGGCAAATTCGGGAGATGCGAAAGGCTCACCTGTGCGCACCGCCTGCGCGACGCGCACCTGTAAGGAGTTTCGGAGCAAATCCTCATCCTCTGGCACGACGCGCAGGTCAGTGAAGCCGCAGGCTTTTATAAGACTGAGCTGACCCTTCCTGACATAAGGCAATTCCGTAATCGGATAGACAGGCGCGGCAGGCTCAGTCAGGCGACAGTGTCCGAGAAACGGGCATTCATAGGGAACGTTACAATGCCGCCCGGTTGAAATTTCGGGCTGCGGTCCCGCGATCGCCGCCTTGAACTTCGTGACCAGTCCAGGAACCTGCGGCAACAGAGCTTCAACCTGTTCCGTGTAGTCGTCGAGCGAGAGCAATCCCTTATAGTCGTCTTCACGCGTATAGACGAACGCGCTGTCGACCAGATCAAGGCTGACGGTTTGCACGGGGCGTCCTGCGCCACGCAGCACCCAGGTCTGTAATGCGCAATCCCAGAAATAGTCTTCTGTCGGGTGGGTACCCGCTTTTACTTCGATCAGACGATCAGCCAGCGGAAAGCGCACAAGCGCATCCACTCGGACACGCACGCCTTCGTGTTCGAACGCCGCTTCGAAGACTACGGGTCGTCGCGTCGGCAGTTCAGCGAGCAATGCGGAAGTCTGAGCCAACGCCTTGTCAAAGTCGCCATGCGCTACGTCCACCCGCTCCGCATCAACCTCAATGCCGAGTTGCTTGCGGGCGACTTGTCCCAAACGGGTACCCTCTACAGCTCTGGCTTGCGCGGCCGAGTCCCACTGCATCAGGTCTGGGCGATGTACTTCCAGCCACAAACGCTTGAGGCATTGTCTGCCTGATTGAAAAAGGGATTTGGTTAAAGGAACAGCCCTCATAGCTCTTTGCCTATTCAAAAACAGGGCTAACTAAAAATTGGAACTCGTGATTTTCTTATCGATCAATTTGTGAGCGTTACGGTGAAATTTTCACCGTCGTCAGCAACATCAAGAATAAAGACAACCCCTTGGGAAGCAGGTTCTCTCTTATCGTCGAAGTTGAGTTGAGAAAGATTGACTTTGCAGAAGACTTGCCCTGTTTGTTTATTGCTGTATTGCGTTGCACTTTCAACCCGCAGTTCCGTTGGGTTATTCGGGGCGCCTACATATCTATTAATCGCTTTAATTTCGGCATCTCTTACCTCTGGAGTGTCGCAATTTATCGAGTGATTGCAGCCCGTCAAGGCAGATATAAGAAACGCCGAAGCAATAGTTTTCTTCATTGTTTGTTCTCAAGATGCGTTTGTTTCACTCAAACTCATTGAGTGACCAATTGTCTTTGTAATTCCTGAGCGGCGGTTCTTGCAGCTGCCGCCATTTGAGGTCCAACTGCCGGGGCTTGGCATTCGCTCCGGGCTTCGCCGCTTCTCGTTTGGCAATTTCGTATGGAATAACCCAAGACTCCAGCGGCTTGATCGGGTGGTCCTTCGGTTTAAAGATGAGTACGAGCCAGTCGCAATCCCTGCCGTCATCGCCATCGAAGAGAAACCACGGACTCGAAAGCCAACCCCTGCTTTCTGTGCGAAGTTTGACGCTAATCCTCGTCAGGCTCCCTTTGTCCTCGACCACCAGGTCATAGGCTTTCCAGTTGTCGGGCATCTTTGCCGCGAACTTTCCCGCGAAGCTGAACTGGCTTAGTGCGTAGTGCTCACCCGCATCACCGGATACCTTGGTGCCAATTGCCCCTGTCATGCTTTGCCCCCGCGAGTGTGACTCGCTCGAAACTACGTTAATCGTAGTATCGCAGTCAAGGCAAAGTAACGATTCTCGTAGCTCCTTCCGTTGTCGGGACGAGCATGCGGTCTGCAGGTCCGAGAGCGGCATTCTGTCGGCGTCTGCGTGATGCGCGTCTAGCCGTGGGCTTGTCCCAGAAGCAGCTCGGCATCAAGGCAGGGCTGGACGAATTTGTCGCATCAGCTCGGATCAACCGATATGAAGTCGGTGTACACGAACCCGACGTCGGCATGACTCGGCGGCTGGCACGTGTCCTAGGCGTACCGTTGGCATATTTCTACGCCGACGACGACCTGTTGGCGGAGCTGATACTTACCTTCAATCGGTTGTCGCGTCGGAGGCAGCAAGCCGTCTTGCGCGAACTCGGGGAGGGCGGCACGTGAACCTCGGTCGTTGTCAATTCGCTACTCGATAGCACCTCCTTCGATCGGTCACGTCGTTTCAAGACCCAGTTCGGTTTGACGTTTGACGATGTTGCTGACACCTGTCGCCGACCACTGTCCACCGCGTCGCGTTGGGATACCGCATTCGGCAAGTGCTCGCGAGAGCTCCGTATAGGAGCAAACCCCTTTCGCCCTCAAGCCCGCGAAGATCGGCATCATGCTACGTGCGAAGTCGTCAGCCTGATCCTGCACGACTTCTCGCCCTTTTTGGGCTGCTAGCGCGGCGTTAGGGTTGCCCAGCCTCACGCCTCGCGCCTTTGCGGCGGCGAGAGCCGCCTTGGTGCGTTGTGCGATAACTTCGCGCTCGTATTCGGCGACGGCAGCGATAATGTGGATGGTCAGCTTGTTGGCGTGCGGCATGTCTGCTGCGACAAACTCCACGCCGGAATTGAGAAGCTGCGCAATGAAGTGGACGCTTCGCGCCAGCCGATCCAGCTTGGCAATGACCAACATAGCCTTCTGCGTACGGCACTGCTTCAGCGCAACGTTCAGCTCTGTGCGTTCGTCCAGGGCGCCTGATTCGACCTCCGTGAACTCTCCGATCAAGCTGCCGCCGACCTGTTGAACGTGGGTATGGACTGCCGCCCTCTGTGCTTCCAATCCTAGTCCGCTATGGCCCTGTCCTTGGGTTGAAACCCGGTAGTAGGCGACAAAACTAGGCATGCATCATGGCTCTATAACGCCCAAATGTTCATATAAGTTTTATAGGGCTTGGGGGTTTACCAAAATATCCTTTCGAATCAAACCTTCGCTGCCGCCAGGCGGAGTTTCAGCTTTTTCATGCCCTCACTCTCCTTGAATTTAAGGGCTTTGTTGTCACCGCCCTCGATGATTTGCACATCGCCGTTCCGATACAGGACCTTCGTAGTAAATCCATAAAGCTTCAGGACACCTTCGAGATCATCCTCGGTGGTCACCCCGTATGTGTCCTTCCAACTTGGATCAAGGCCGATAACCTCGTAGGCATGGAAGACAGCCGGTTCTAGACTGATCCTGTCTATAAGACGTTGAATTTCACCCGCAAGTGCCCGTCGCGTTTTTTCCACTGACTCGGAACTAGTATTCGCTCTAATCGCGCCCAACAAATTCCCAATTACTTCTTTTCTGGCCTCGGGGTTGATCGTAAGCATTTCATCGATTTCCAGGTCCACAGACTGAATGTCGAGCTTTAGCTGGCCCTCCTGCTTCTCAAGACGAGCGATTTCGTCTGCGAGCGAGCGTGACCTCGCGCCCGTTGTGATCGCGTCGATAGCGTAACGAATCTTTTTTCCGACGCCTTCAAGATCAACTTGCAGCGACGCGCGTCTATGCTGCGCATCTCCAAGGCGCTCCCTTTGGGAGTCGCCACCCATGATTTTGCCGACGTCTAGGGACTCGATGGCGTGCAGAATCTTGCTCTCGACAATCTGATATCGAAATGCGCGAGCCTTGCAGCTACCTCCGGCGTAGGCAACTGAGCAGCGAAGATACTGTCCGCCCTTGGGTGGCGCACCTTTGTCGATGTAGCGCATTCCAGCCGTGCATTTACATCGGAGCAGCCCGGTGAAAAGATTGGCGTATGTCTTTCCTTTCCTTCCTTTTCCTCTTTTTCTCCGGATATCCGTCGCCAGCGCTGCTTCTTGGAATAGCTGGTGGGAGATTACAGCGGGGTAATAGTCCTTGATCGGCTCACCCTCAGGCACCAATGTCCGCTTCTTGTCGTCGTCGACATGGCTGGTGTGTGACTGAAACTCTCCCAACACCGTTCTGCTCGTCAGAATCTTCTTGAGATACGACTCTCGCCAGACAGCGTTCTTGCGGGTGCTCCAAGACGTGACGCCCCTCTTGTTCAACTCTTGGGCTATGGAATAGGTACCGTACCCATCGCGGGTCATCGTGAATATCTCCCGCACAATCTCCGCTCTGTCGGGAATTACTGCAATTTTGTTCGTCGCTCTATTCGCGCGAAGCCAAGCAGGAACTTTGCTAGTTAGGATCGTGCCGGAGTCACGCAGCAGTTTCCGCTTGCCCTTCCAGGTCTGAGACAAAAGATCAGACTTTCGTCTAGATTCTTCGTGTGCTCGTGCCATTGCGCCGAGAGCAATGAACAACTTGAAAGTCTCGTTCGCAAGGATCTGGCTCGAATACACCTGCTGATCATCAAGGGTTACAAGCGTGATTCCTTTGCCGACTATGTCGGCAAGCAGCACAAACGCGTCCATAACCCTTTGGCGACTGAGCCTATCCATCGACTCAACAATCAGATAGCTTCCTGACTCGATCTCGCCCTGTTCCACGAGATCCTTGAATCTAGCCAGCGCCCCTAGTTCGGCGTTCCTTCCTCGGAAACCGGACACTCCGATGTCGTCGAAGCTTTCAATCAGGTCAAGGCCGTTCCTCTCGGCATATTCTCTTGTCCGAGCCAACTGGCGCCGCAGCGAGTCGCCCTTGAGCTGGTCGGGCGTCGACATACGGATATACGAATACGCCTTCGGTTTGATTTCCAAGGCTGCCGCAACCTTCTGTTTTGTCGTGCGTTTCGCCATAGGGAGCGTTCAGGGCAAGTGGACTTTATTCATATATTATAGGCTTTTCAGCGGCCCGCCGGGCACAGGCAAGACGATGCTCGCCAGCCGTCTGCCCGGCATCCTGCCGCCGCTGAGCGATGCCGAGGCGCTCGAATCGGCGGCGGTGCGCTCGGTCGCCGGCAT
>Ga0163162_10000386_pt1 | contig 40256 bp, 39 predicted proteins | sample S55metaG_FD_115310 | JGI IMG/M metagenome (GOLD analysis project Ga0163162, IMG submission 115310) | Switchgrass rhizosphere microbial communities from Kellogg Biological Station, Michigan, USA - S5-5 metaG | ecosystem: Host-associated > Plants > Roots > Rhizosphere > Soil | place: USA... | reverse complement strand
TTTAATGCGATGATCTTAATATCGGTTGACACAGAGACATTCGCAAATGCTTTTCCGGAGAAAACGTTTTTCCTCACAACAAAACCATTGCTGGTATCTGGTAATGATACGGCTCCAGCTACAAGTCCGGCTTTCAACCTTGCAGAAAGCCTGGGAGCAATTGCCTTTCCACTGAGATTATTGGGGAAGACGATAACCTTAGCGCCAATTGCACTAACTGCTTCCGCAATGATTTTCGTAAACACCTGCGCATCGAGATGATCGAGCGTTTCATTTTTCAACTGGTAAACTTTCTTTACGCCGTACTGTCCAAGCGCAGCTAAATCTTCTGAAACTGTCCCCAAGATAATTCCTTCCGTAGCGACACCTGTCTTTGCAGCAATCGCGGCCCCATAACACATTGCTTCCAGTGATGCTTTCTTAACGTGCCCATCCGCATGATCTAGAAAAACTAAAACTGACATAGAATATATTTAATGTGCAAATGATTTGTAATAACGATATCTCTTTGTTAAATGAGTTTTGCTTCTTCATGCAGGAGACGCACAAGCTCTGCCGGATTATCTGCAGGAACTAATCTAACGCCGGCTTTTGCAGGTGGAAGTTCAAACGAAACAATATTTGTGAGTGGTTCAACAGTCGAAGGTTCAACAACCTTCAACGGTTTTGTGCGCGCACTCATAATTCCTTTCATATTCGGAATTCTTTGCTCAGCCATTCCTTTCTGACAACTCACTACCAAAGGGAGCGAAGCGTCATCGGTTTCTTCCCCGCCTTCAATTTCACGGGTAACAGTAACCGAAGTTCCGTTTAGATCAAATTTAGTAGCGAGAGACACGTAGGGGAGATCCAGCAATTCCGCAACCATGCCCCCAACTGACGATCCATTATAATCAATTGTTTCTTTTCCTGTAAAGATGAGATCGTAACTTCCTTGTTTGGCAACGTTGGCAATTTGAGATGCAATAAAAAAACTGTCATGGCTATCCGCATTGACCCGGATCGCCTCGTCGCCCCCCAACGCCAATGCTTTCCGAATGATAGGATCCGTGTCAGCCATTCCCACGGTAACAAGATGCAAAACGGTTGAATTATCCTTTTCTTTCAATTCGATCGCACGCACCAATGCATACCACTCATCGTAGGGATTGATGATCCATTGTACCCCGTCTGCAGCGAATTTCTTATTGTTATCCGTGAAAGCTATTTTTGCTGTTGTGTCCGGAGTTTTACTGATACAAACTAAAATTTTCATTAGCTCTTTTTTTGAGAAAATTATAAGGTTGTTTATGCAACTAAAAACAAAGATAAGCGTTGTAAAGATAGGTTGATCATCAATAAATAAAAATAATCCACAATTCATGGAAAGGATTGAGAAGTTGAAAGAGTTTCTGCGTGACAATCCGCGGGACAATTTCGTGCAGCATGCTTTGGCGCTCGAGTACATAAAATTGGGAGATGATGTAAAGGCGAGAAATTTATTTGAGGAGATATTGAAGCGTGATCCGACTTATGTCGGTTCATATTATCACCTGGCGAAATTATTGGAACGTGCCGGAGACACATCAGCTGCGATCAAATGGTACGAAGAAGGAATGAACGCCGCAAGGGAGGCGGGCGATCATCATGCGTATAACGAATTGCAGGCTGCACACGACGATTTGGTTCACTAGGGAAACATACTTATGGATTTATTAAAAAGATTCCAGGAGCTTATTGCGGAAAAAAAACTTTTTTCGAAGCAGGATCACTTGTTCCTTGCCGTTAGCGGCGGCCTGGATTCATCTGTCCTTTGTGATCTTTGCTATCGATCAGATTTTGATTTTACGATTGCGCATTGCAATTTCAGGTTGCGCGGTGAAGAAAGTGCGAGGGACGAGCAGTTTGCACGGACATTGGGTAAGAAGTATAAAAAGGAAGTATTAGTAGCGCATTTCGACACAGAAGCGCACGCGCATGAAAATAAAATATCAATACAGGTTGCAGCGCGGGAACTTCGATATGAGTGGCTCTCAGAATTGACGGAACAACCATCAACCAAATCATCGGCAAAATATATTCTCACTGCACATCATCTCGACGACAATATAGAAACCCTGCTCATGCATTTTTTTCGCGGAACGGGAATAGCCGGCTTGCGTGCGATACCTGTCGCCCAGGGCAAAATTGTTCGCCCGCTACTTTTCGCAAAAAAAGTTGAATTGGAAGCGTACGCAGCTTCGCATCACGTGCAATGGGTAGAAGATAGTTCCAATGAAACGGACAAATACTCAAGGAATTATTTCCGTCACCAGGTAATACCGGTTGTCCAAAAAATTTTCCCGCAGGTTATCGGCAATTTAGCGTCCAATATCGAGCGATTCAGGGATATTGAATTGTTATATCTCCAGTCCATCACGCTACATAAAAAGAAATTACTCGAGCAAAGAGGAGAGGAGATACATATCCCAGTATTGAAATTAAAAAAATCAGAACCGCTCCAAGCCATTTGTTATGAGATCATCAAAGACTATGGTTTCACTTCAGCCCAGTTGCCTGAGCTAATCGATTTACTCGATAGTGATTCGGGGAAATATATTCATTCCTTCACTCATCGCATTATCAAAAACAGGAACTGGCTGATCATCGCTCCAAAGCATCATAGCGAATCAGAATTGATTCTGATTGAAGCCGCCGATCATCCCGTTCCATTTTCCCTGGGAACACTACATCTCCAATTTTTGCACGCAGAGAACTATAAGTTGCAATCCCTGGCAACTATTGCGCAACTTGATGCGACCGATATTCGATTTCCACTGATACTGCGCAAATGGAAAAAAGGCGATTACTTTTACCCGTTAGGAATGACCAAAAAGAAAAAATTAGCGCGTTTCCTGATCGACGAAAAGGTTTCAAAAACTGTCAAAGAAAAAACCTGGGTTATTGAAATGAATAAAAAAATCATTTGGATTGTCGGCACGCGAATCGATAATCGTTTTAAGATCACTCCGCAAACAAAACACATTTTAAAAATCGAAATGAGGGTGAGATAACTCGTCAAGGAAAATTCTAATGACTTCCGGCCGAACTGCGATTGTAAATACAACACCAAATAATGCTCCATAAAAATGCGCATCGTGATTGATATTGTCGCCTCCCTTTCTTGACATAAAAGCGGAGTAGACCAAAAATAAAACAGCATAAATAATTGCGGGAACAGGAATAAAAAATACATACACTGACACCCAGGGCTTCAACAGGATAAAGGCAAATACCACGGCAGAAACTGCGCCGGATGCCCCAAGACTCCTGTAATCATAGTCATTGCGATGTTTGAAATAGGTTGGCAAATTAGAAATGATCAACGCACCCACGTACAACAAGAGATAATAATATTTTGGAAGTCCAAGCAAAGCCATATAATATACTTCCATAATTCTGCCGAAAAAATATAAGGTAAGCATATTGAATGCAAGGTGTACGTAATCTGCGTGAATCAACCCGCATGTAATAAAGCGATAATATTGATGTTGTTTGGTGATTGCCGGCGGCCAAAAAATCAGATCGTTCAGGATTTTTTGATTATTAAATCCCATGATGGAAGTAATACATGTAAGAACAATAATACCGATGGTTAGCGTGAGCATCTTGATTTTTTTTAAAGATATGCTTAAATTAGAAATCGCCTCATTCGTGATGATATTTTTCGTTGCGCAAAATAGTACAGGCCCGGTATAATTGCTCTGCCAAAATCAGGCGGACTAGTTGATGAGGAAATGTCAAATTCGACAACGACCACTGATGATTTGCGCGCTGCAAAACCTGCTGATCCAATCCAAAGGCGCCACCAATTAAGAACACAAGATTTTTTATTCCCTCGTTGGCCCTGTCCTGGATAAATGTAGCCAGTCCCGGCGAAGTGAATTGTTTGCCACGCTCATCCAACGCAACAAGGTAGTCGCCCTTTTTTAACCACCCCAAAACAGTTTCGCCTTCTTTCTTTTTTAAATCCATGGCCGATAGCATGCCGGCATTTTTTGGTACAGGCAGGATAACCCACTCGGCAGAATAATATTTTGAAAGCCTTTTTGTAAAATCAACCGCGCCATCCCTGATATAAGGCTCGTGATTTTTTCCAATGGCACATAATTGCAATTTCATAACGCGAATTACGCGATGATTTGCGTCATCGCAAAAGATTTCTGTTTAAGTAAATCCGCCTCGTCGACTATAGTGAGAGGAAGAAGACAAAATTGATTTAGGGTCCTGCGCCGTTGCACCCTGGCACATTTATTTTCTCGCAAAGGCGCACAGTAGCCAAAGTAAGAAGCAAGTAAAATAAAATAGAGAATACCTGCGAATCGTTTAGAATCATGACTCTTTTTAACTATTTTGGCGCTAGTTTTACCGTTCATGAAAAAGCAAATTTTTTCCAGGGATTTTCGGATACTCATAGCCGTTTTTATTGTCTCCCGTATCATAGTAATGTCTCTCGGCCTGCGGATGGACTACAAAGCGCTATTCGTTTATTGGCAGTACCTCGACGTTGAATCTCTAAAACATAATTTGCTACCGGCTGTCTGGTATGATCACGCACAGCCTCCTTTTTTTAATTTACTGCTTGGAGTAATTGTAAAAATTTCAGGCACCGCAGCACCGGTCGTCTTTGAAGTTTTTTTTAAGCTGATCACACTTGTAAATTGTTGCTTACTGCTAACTATATTAAAAAAGGTTTCCACAAATAAATACATTCCGGTCGTCATCACACTCGCATACATGCTGAGCCCCGGAGTCTTGATCTTCGAAACTGAATTGTTTTATACAACGTTTATTTCATTGTTGATGTTGATAAGCACCTATTTTCTTTTTGCATTCGACATGAAGCGAACAATGAAAAACAGTCTCGGCATTTTTATTCCTCTTGCTTTGCTGTGTCTCACCAGGAGCATGTACCATCTTTTGTGGCTCGTTCCCGTGAGTGTTATCACTATATTTTATTATAAAAACAAAACCGGGTTCAGGCAGGTTGTGACAGGAGCCAGTATTGGCGTCCTCCTTGTTACCGGTTGGTATATAAAAAATCAAATCATTTTTCACAGCTTTGGTTCTTCCACATGGGTCGGTATGAACCTTGCGCGAAACGTTTTTCACGACAATGAGATTGCTGATTCAACTCAAATAATGTCGATTGAACCTTTCTCAAAAATTTCTCTTTATAAAAATTTTATCCCGGAAGATTACGATGCAAAATTCAGGGGATTAAACGACCGCGACTTATTGCAGGAGTTTAAGAATGACAGCTTCGTCAATGAAAATCACGTGGAATACATTGAGATCTCAAAAAAATACCTCGATGCGAGCAAAAGCTATATTAAATCCCATCCAACTGCTTACGTGCAAAATGTATTTCAATCCGGAATTATTTTCTTTACATCGGCTGCGGTTTATCCTTTTGCTTTGGGGCCATCCAAAAAAATACTTTATTATGACATTCTCGCGGGATTCAATCTTACACATTTCGCCAAAGACAAACAACAAAGAAGAATCCTGCTAACAATTTCCGCGGTGCCCAAATTATTATTATACTTTTTTGTGTTCGGTACGCTGGTAATCCACGTGTTTAACAACAGCCGGAGAAAATTCTTTGAACTGAAACTTCCCGTCATCATCATTGCCTGCACTATCGGGTTTGTTTTCATTGTCAGTTCTTTGCTCGAGCATTTTGAAAACATGCGCTTCCGATATGAAATCGAGCCGTTATTTCTCATTTTGCTCGGCCTGGTAATTCAGCAACGCTTAGATAGAAAGAAATCGAAGCCTACTAACGGCCTTACATAAACGCATCACTGTCGCGATATGCTTTTATGAGTGCCACTTCACCTTCTTTTCCTTCTTTTGATTTCCCGTGTTCCATTCCTAGCATTCCTTTGTAGCCTTTTTCGTGGATGTGTTTAAAGATATTTTTATAATTCATCTCGCCGGTCGTTGGTTCATTCCTTCCCGGGTTATCACCGATTTGAAAATAAGCAATCTCATCCCAGGCCTTATCCATATTGGGAATAATATTTCCGTCATTCCGCTGCATGTGGTACATATCGTATAGAATTTTGCATGATGGACTATTCACTGCTTTGCAGATCGCATAGGTCTGGTCAGGATGACGAAGAAAAAGATCGGGCGTATCACTCAATGGTTCGAGCACCATGACGATTCCATGCGGTTCGAAGATTTCCGCTGCTCTTCGTATTGATTCGATGACGTTCGAAGTTTGAAATCCCATCGGCAGCGTGCGGTCATAATTTCCGGGAACAACAGTAACGAGTTTTCCATTACATCGCTTGGAAACGTCAACCGCCAATTTAGAATATTGAATGAATTTATCACGCCATTCTTTATTGCCGGAACAAAGAGATGTGCTCACCGGCCAGTGATCGAAACCGTGAACAAATACGCCCATGTTCATATTCAGTTTTGCAAGCGCATTGCCAATCTTTTCCTGCTGGTCAGCTGGCCTGTCCATCATTCCATTATCCTCGATTGCACGAAAACCTGCATCATACGCGAATTTAATTTGGTCGACGAAATCGTTGCCCGCACTGTTTTTGAACATGCCGTCATGTATCGCATAATTCAGGTTGAACGGTTTGTCGGCGAATTGATCGGGCGACTTATCATTTGCAAAGGCTGAACCGGAGAGCAACGCGGCGCTTCCAGTGATTCCATGTTGCAGAAAATTTCTTCTTCGCATAAGAAAATATTGAGCTTTAAATTTTATTTTCCGAATATAATGAAGTTATTTTATCCGCCTGAAGTTTTCGTATTTTTATCGAACCTGATTTAAACCAACTCTAATTGTGAAATTCTGCTTATCGCTTGTTTTTTTCTTTGCCCTGTGTTTTCAAATTTCCGCACAAAAAAAGAACCGGTCTTACCAACTTCATATACACGAAACTTCTTCACCAATTAAAATCGACGGCATAGTCGACGAGAAAGGCTGGCAGGACGCAGAAACTGCAACTAATTTCTACATGGTTCTTCCGATGGACACAAGCTACGCAGAATTAAGAACGGATGTGAAGATGACATACGATAAACAAAATCTTTATCTCGTTGCAATTTGTTATCATGATTCTTCTGGTCCTTATATGGTAGAATCCTTGAAACGCGATTTTAGTTTTGTCAAGAATGATAATTTTCTTTTGTTCATGGATCCATTCGATGACCAGACCAATGGATTTAGTTTCGGCGCCAACGCCGCCGGTGCTCAATGGGATGGAACGATGTATGAAGGAGGAAAAGTGGATCTGAGCTGGGATAATAAATGGCTCTCGGTTGTAAAGAATTACAGCGACAAATATATTTTCGAAGCCGCCATTCCATTTAAATCCATCCGGTATAAAAAGGGAATTACAGAATGGGGAATTAATTTTTCAAGGAATGACCTGAAGTCAAAAGAAAAATCAAGCTGGGCGCCCGTACCAAGGCAATTTCCGACAGCTTCTCTTGCATACACGGGTATTCTTGTTTGGGATCAATCGCCACCGGAACCAGGTGCAAACGTTTCAGTAATTCCTTATGCGTTAGTTGGAGTAACCAAAGATTATCAAAACAAAACTGACAACGTGTATCAGCATAAAATCGGCGGAGATGCGAAAATCGGTATCACATCTTCTTTGAATCTTGACCTGACCGTAAATCCTGATTTTTCGCAGGTAGATGTTGACCAACAGGTAACGAACCTCAGTCGATTTGAACTTTTCTTTCCGGAGAAACGACAATTCTTTCTGGAGAACGGTGATCAATTCTCAAATTTTGGTTACCCAAATATCCGTCCTTTTTTCTCGAGAAGAATCGGATTGGATGCACCCATTCAATTTGGCGCGCGCCTGAGTGGAAAACTGGATAAAAATTGGCGAATCGGTGTGATGGATATGCAAACCGGGCCCGTCGATTCGGTTGCACGCCCCGCAGAAAACTATGCAGTCATTGCACTACAACGAAAAATTTTCGCACGGTCTAACATCGGTTTTATTTTCATCAACAAACAGGCGATCAACTATACGCCGCCCTCACCGCAAACTCATCCCGAAGATTCGACGAAGCCAGTATACTCCGCTTACAACCGAAATATTGGTTTGGAGTTTAATCTTGCATCATCGAACAATATGGTAACGGGAAAATTATTGTTGTTGAAATCATTTACTCCGGGTCTGTCAAATGGTGATTGGACACAGGCAGGAAACATTCTGTATTCAAGTCGAAAATGGAATCTGTTGTTCCAATATGAGTACGTCGGAAAAAATTACAATGCAGAAGTTGGTTATGTTCCCCGGAAAGACTATTTCAAAGTCAATCCTCAAATCATTCGATTTTTCTTTCCAAAAGCCGGGACTGTTCTGAGTCATGGTCCACAACTAAGTTCTACATATTTTTATAATTCAGAGTTCCATCAGACCGACAATGAAAGTGTGTTGGCATACCTCGTCACTTTCCGCGATCGAAGTACGATCACCGGATTAGTGATGCATGACTATATAGAATTGCTCGCACCATTCGATCCAACCAACACGGGGAAAGACACGCTGGCGCGAGGAACAAAACACAGTTTTAATACGATGGGGCTCGATATTGCTTCAAAGCCCCAAAGTCTTTTTACATACACGCTTTCGATGCGATATGGAGGATATTATGAAGACGGAAAAAAAATCACGATTGCAGGCACGGTGGGCTATCGCTTTCAGCCATTCGTGAGTATCCAGATGACAGCGAGCTATAACAATCTTTCTTTACCACAGCCATGGGGAGAAACAAATTTTTGGCTCATTGGACCGAGGATTGACCTAACGCTAACCAACACACTATTTTTTACAACCTACATTCAATATAACCAGCAGGCGAACAATATGAACATTAATGCCCGCTTCCAATGGAGATATAAGCCGGCATCTGATTTCTTTATTGTTTACACGGACAATTATCTGCCTTCGCCATTTTCCGTCAGGAATCGCGGAATCGTCTTAAAATTTAATTATTGGTGGAATTTGTAACCGCGAAGGAAATCGCCGATTTTCATTCTTTTTTTTCCTTCCAGCTGAAGTTCGTCGACATGTATAAAGCCATCAGTTCCTGCAAATTTCAAAAAGGTTTTTTTATCTGTCAGATATTCTCCGGGTTCAACTGAAATCGACACTTTTTCTTTGTGGGAAGAAAATATTTTCAGCATCTTATCGTCAAGATAGGTGAATGCAGCAGGAAACGGTGAAAGTCCGCGAATCAGGTTGAATATGGAATCAATTGGATTATTCCAATCAATGTTGCTTGTCTCAGTAAAGATTTTTGGTGCGTGTTTTAACGCACTCTCTTCGACTGCGGGCTGCGGAATTTCCTGTAGTGAACCATCAGCAATTCCTTTAACGGTCTTTAATAATAATTGGGCTCCGATTATTTTCATCCGGTCATGGATCTCGCCTGCAGTTTCATTTTCTCCAATCGACATTTTATCCTTTAGTAAAATATTTCCGGTATCGATTTGTTGCTGCAATTTAAAGGTCGTTACACCGGTTTCTGTTTCCCCGTTGATAACCGCCCAATTGATCGGAGCGGCGCCACGATACTGCGGAAGTAATGATCCGTGTAAATTAATTGTTCCAAGCGGTGGCATGTTCCAAACCACTTCCGGCAGCATTCGAAAGGCAACGACCAACTGGAGATCCGCTTTTAATGAACGTAGTTGTTCCAAAAAATTAGGATCTTTTAGTTTCTCCGGTTGCAATATGGAAAGTCCTTTCTCCGCCGCATATTTCTTTACAGCACTTTCATTCACCTTCATTCCACGTCCCGCCATTTTATCGGGCGCGGTAATAACCGCAACTATATTGCATCCGGCTTTTACCAGCTCATCGAGTGAAGCAACTGCAAAATCGGGAGTGCCCATGAAAATAATTCGAAGTGATTTGTAATCCGGCATATTAGAAAGTTGATAGAAAGTTTTGATCATGACCTTAAAGAGTCCTGGGTTCTCACTTTGCGCCTTTGCGCCTTTGCGAGAAAAATTATGCTCGCAAAGGCGCAAAGGCGCAAAGGAAAAGTCATCTGGTTTACTCATTCATACATTAAATATTTATTGCGAATTTTCATAAAATTATCAATCCCCGGTTTCCAGCTCGCGCGAATTTCTGCGATTGATTTTCCATCTTTGATCTGTTGCATCAGGATATCATTCCCTGCCAGCTTATTAAAAAATCCGGATGCAAGAAAGAATTCATCTTTTTTTGGATACATCTTATACGCGTCGATAAGCCATTTTAAGTAAATCGTATTTCCCGTTACTTTTTCAACATTAATACTGCTTAAATCGTATCCGTAACAAGTTTGATTCAACAGCGGCGGATTTTTTGCACCGGCTACACTGCGTGGTGTAAATTGATAAAGGCTCTTCGGAAAATTTGGATTACCAAATTGCTGAAATGGCTTATCTGTTCCTCTTCCCAGGCTGACAGCCGTTCCTTCAAAAAAACAAAGTGATGGATACAAATGAATCGCCTGGATATTCGGAAGATTAGGAGAAGGTTTTACCGGCAATACATACCTGCTCTTATGCGTATAATTTTTACAGGGAATCACCAGCAACTGAAAATCGGACAAACTAAAATCAATTTTTTCCCTGGTGTATTTGTTGATCAATGAGTCTACTTTTCTTTCGGAATCATTTATCGCATGGATCGTATTGAGATCTGAGACCAATGATGGATCGAGCCATTTTTCGCCAACAAGCATCTTGGCATACTCACCAATCGTCATTCCATAAACAATCGGAACAGGTTGCATGCCGACGAACGATTTGAATTTCGGATCGAGAACCGGGCCATCCACATAATATCCATTTGGATTTGGTCGATCGAGCACGAGGAGCGGTCGATTATTTTCAATGGCTGATTCAATGAATTTTTGGAGAGAAGAAATATAAGTATAGAATCGAACGCCAACATCCTGGATATCGAACAACATGATGTCAATGTCTTCGAGATCTGCTGCCGATGGTTTAAGTTTATTTCCATATAAAGAAACGATCTGTATGCCGGTTTTTGGATCACTGGCGCTGCCTACTTCTTCTCCCGCGTCAGCCAGGCCTCTGAAGCCATGTTCCGGAGCAAATATTTTTTTGATCCGAATTCCTTTTTTGAGGAGCGTATCCACTAAATGCGAGCCAGCAACGACAGAAGATGCATTAGCGAATATGCCAACCGATTTATTTTTTAATAAGGGCAGATATAGTTCCATACGCTCAGCCGCGGGAATGATCTTTGCCGTAGTAGCAGTTGAACTTGCGGCTGGATTTTTTTGCGCGAACGAAATATTGAATAACAGGCATGCGATAAAGATTGATCTGATCATGAGCTGAAATAATTTTTTGAACATACAATTTCTGCCGGCCCAAATTTCACAAAAAACTTTATTAGATCGTGGAAATTAATCTCGTTATTTTTGCCGCAGGAACTTTGTCAGTTTCTTATTAAAAATATTTCATTTTAAAATTTATTTATGCAGCAGGTGAAATCTGGTGATACCGTGAAAGTTCACTACCATGGCCGTCTCACAAACGGAAATACTTTTGATTCTTCAGAAGGCAGACAACCACTCGAATTTACAGTTGGAAGTGGAATGGTGATCAAAGGTTTTGACAATGGCGTACTTGGAATGAACGTTGGTGATAAAAAAACTGTGGAAATTCCGGTTCATGAAGCGTATGGTCCAAAAGATCCTCAAATGGTGATCGATTTTCCGATCGATCGTTTTCCTCCCAACATAAAACCAGAAGTCGGCATGCAGCTGAATATGAGTAATGCTGCCGGACAACAATTCCCAGTAACCATTGTCGAGGTTAAAGATGATTCAGTCACGCTCGACGGAAATCATCCTTTGGCAGGCGAGCCATTGATTTTTGATTTGGAGCTGGTGGAAATTACTTGAATTGACAAATGATCATTGGGTAAGTTTTGGTTTCACACAAAGTCACAAACACTTCTTTACTAACCTTTGTGCCTTTGTGTGAAACCAAATCTGGCACTCGGTCAGTTTACTTGCACCTTTGCTGCTTGTTCGCGGCTCTCGTACGCACGATACAACAACAACGATGAAATAAGCACCAACGCCGTGCAAAATACAGAACCTTCAAAACCGAAATCACCACCGGTCAGAAGCAAATCTCCCTTTAATTCCGTTTGTAATAAGGTTGGCAAATTGAATCCGCTGATTTTATATCCTAAAAGCGGGCCCTGGAAAAAGTTCCAACTAAAATGAAAGAAAATGGCGAACCATAAATTCCTCGTGTACATATAATTTATCCCAAGCAGAATTCCCGCGAGGAAAACATTTAGTACCGGGATAATATTAATTCCGGGATTATCCGCATGAAACACGGCAAACAAAAGCGCCGAAATCAACAACGCGATCCATTTATTGAAGGATTCCATCAGGTTACCAAGAATGTAACCTCTGAAAATTGTTTCTTCATAAAATGCGACGAAAGCCAATAAACCCAATTCGATAAAAAGTTCGTTTGCATTAAAAGTAATATCTGTCCATGCAAGGTGTTTAGAAAAATACAGGATCATGGTGCCAACTCCCAGGATGGAAATCGCCATCAGGAATCCGGCGATCGCGTCATTGCGATATCCTGTGATCCTAAATCCAAGACTTGTAAGAGATTTTCGATCGATGAGTAACCTGAACAATACCACCGCTAACAAACCAAGAGCAACGGCAACTACTATGGACAACCATAAGTATTCTCCATTGAGTAGCTCGGTAATATTATCGGTATTGCCTCTGATTGATTTGAACAATAACGTAATGACTACACCACCCGCTATCAAGAGGATAAAATAAAATACACAGAATAATAGAACTCTTAACCAGCCCTGCCTGATCAATGGTTTTTTGATGGCACGTGCATTCATAGTTTTTTATTAATTATACTTTTTTGGAAAGATCGTAAAGTTTCTCAAAGTTTGCAGCTTGAAATTACTCTTAATTTAAACTGCAAAATTACCTTTCATAGAATAATGAGCACCACAATATTTCAAAATTACAATTTTACCGTTGCGGAAAGATTTATGCGATATGTACAAATCGACACGCAAAGTGATCCGCAATCTAAATCGAACCCATCAACCGAAAAACAAAAGGACCTCGGCCGCCTGTTGGTGAAAGAACTAAAAGAACTTGGTATTGACGACGCACATCTCGATGATTTCGGATATGTATACGCAACAATACCTTCAAACTCCACAAAAGTGGTTCCTGTGATTTGCTTTTGTGCGCACATGGATACTGCGCCGGATTGTTCCGGGAAAAACGTGAAGCCAATTGTTCATCGGAATTACGATGGCAGTGATATCATTCTCCCTGATGATCCATCGCAGGTGATTGCAACCCGCGAGCATCCATATCTCAAAGAAAAAATAGGTGAGGATATTATCACTGCGTCGGGAAATACCCTGCTTGGCGCCGATGATAAGTCAGGTGTAGCAATTATTATGGATATGGCAAATTATCTTGTCACCCATCCGGATATCCGACATGGCGCGGTCAAAATATTATTTACGCCCGACGAAGAAATTGGTAGGGGCGTCGACAATGTCGATCTGCGGAAATTGGGTGCGGATTTCGGCTATACATTGGATGCAGGAGAGCGCGGATCTTATGAAGATGAAACTTTTTCTGCCGATGGCGTCACAATTAATTTTTATGGTGTCAGCACGCATCCGGGTTATGCAAAAGATAAATTAGTGAATGCTATCAAAGTTGCATCCGCTTTCGTGGATTCATTACCGAAAGATGAATTGTCGCCGGAGTCAACAGACGGTCGATATGGATTTGTTCATCCTGTCCGCATCGAAGGTGTGCTGGAAAAGGTTGTCGTACAGTTTATCGTCCGGGACTTCATTACCGGGAAGCTTGCAGCATATGAAAACTATTTGAAAGATCGTGTCGAAGACACTTTAAGAAAATTTCCCGGCTCGAGAGCAGAGTTTGTCGTGAAAGAGCAATATCGTAACATGAAAGAGGTGCTCGATAATCATCCTGAAATTTCTGACTACGCAATTGAGGCAATTCGCAAAGCAGGAATTGATGTGAAACGTTCAAGCGCACGAGGTGGCACCGATGGTTCAAGATTGTCTTTCATGGGACTTCCATGTCCAAATATTTTTACAGGAGAAATGGCTTTTCACGGAAAACATGAATACGTGAGTATACAGGATATGCAAAAGAGCGTAGAGACGATTGTTTATTTGGCGGAAATTTGGGAAGAGAAGCAAGTGTGAATGTGGAAATGTGAGAATGTGAGAATGAGTCGCGAGCCGTCATTTCGAACGGAGTCCGCCGAGGCGGACGAAGTGAGAAATCTAACCGAATCTTCAGCCATTAACATCGAGATAAATAATGTTGAACCGATTTATTTAGTTCCAATAAATGGCACGAGATTTCTCACTTCGTTCGCCTCAGCGGACTCCGTTCGAAATGACGACTCCCGGCCAATTTTCACATTTTCACATTTCCACATTTTCATATTCACATTTGCTTCTCCCTAATGTTCTTCACGATCCTCACCGCGTGTTCTCTCGAGTTTTCAATAAACCAGATATGAGTGTCCATTCCTCCACACACTACGCCGGCGAGGTAAACATTTTTCATATTGCTTTCCATCGTTTCGGAATTATAAGTCGGGCAGAGTTTTTCATCATTCGACAAGCTGATTCCCATCTTTCTCAAAAAATCAAAATTGGGTTGGTAGCCTGTCATGGCGAGTACATAATCATTTGGAATTGTAATCAGTCCTTCCGGCGTTTGAATATCGACATTTTGTTCATGGACTGCCTTCAACGTGGAATTGAAAAATGCTTTAATACTTCCTTCTTTAATTCGATTTTCGATATCAGGCTTCACCCAATATTTGACGCGCTTGCCGATCTCGCTTCCTTTGATCACCATGGTCACCTCCGCACCTTTTCTCCATGTTTCAAGAGCTGCATCCACCGCTGAATTATTTGCACCAACTATAACTACACGCTGCATTGCATAAAAATGTGGCTCCTTGTAATAGTGTGTAACCTTCGGTAAATTTTCGCCGGGAATATTCATGAGATTAGGAATATCATAGAAACCTGTGGCGATAATTATATTGTTGGTAAGATAATGATCTCGCGAAGTGATCACTTCATATTTGCCATTAACCGGTATCACTTGCTTCACGACTTCCTGCAAGTGAACATTGAGTTCATTTGAAACAGCAATGCGACGATAATATTCCAATGCTTCTGGTCGAGTCGGTTTTGCATTATTGCTGACGAATGGAATTCCGCCAATTTCAATTCTTTCCGATGTTGAAAAAAAAGTCATATTAGACGGATAGTTGTACAAGGAATTGACCAGCGTTCCTTTTTCGATGATCACATAATTTAACCCGGCTTTCTTTGCTTCCAGTCCGCATGCAAGTCCAATAGGACCGCCGCCGACAATAACTATATCAAATGTTGTATTCATAAATTTCCTGGACAAAGTTATCATTTATGTGCCGAACGTCGAACGCGAAACGAAATTGCGCGTCCAGCGTTTAGGGTAAATAGTGTACTTTCACTCTTCAATTCCCACAACTCAAAACTATGGAAGGTGTATATTCCTATTGGTGGATCATTTTGGTTCTCCTGATTATTTTCTCTGGATTGGTTACCGTTAACCAGGGTTATATCAACGTCGTCACCATGTTTGGTAAATACCGGCGAGTGTTACGTCCCGGATTGAATTTTAAAATTCCGTTGTTCGAACAAGTGTACAAACGTATCAGCATTCAAAACCGTTCCGTTGAACTGGAGTTCCAGGCAGTGACTGCGGACCAGGCAAACGTTTATTTTAAAAGCATGCTATTATATGCTGTTCAAAATGCGGATGAAGAAACGGTGAAAAGAGTTGCTTTCAAATTTATCAGCGATCGCGATTTGATGCAGGCGCTGACACGAACGATCGAAGGAAGCATTCGTTCATTTGTTGCAACAAAAAGACAGGCAGAAATTTTGGGATTAAGAAAAGAAATTGTCGAGTTCGTAAAAGATCAAATCGATCATTCACTGGAAGAATGGGGTTATCATCTGCTCGATTTGCAAATCAACGATATCACATTTGACCAGGCAATTATCGATTCGATGAGTAAGGTCGTTGCCAGTAACAACTTAAAAGCAGCCGCTGAGAACGAGGGACAGGCTTTGTTGATTACAAAAACAAAAGCAGCCGAAGCGGAAGGAAATGCAATCAAGATTTCTGCGGAAGCAGAAAAAGAAGCAGCAAGGTTGCGTGGACAAGGAGTTGCCTTGTTTCGCGAAGAAGTTGCAAAAGGTATGAGTGAAGCGGCGGAACAAATGAAAAAAGCAAACCTTGATACCAATGTGATCCTATTCAGCATGTGGACTGAAGCGTTGAAAAATTTCGCCGAAGTGGGCAAAGGAAATATCATCTTTCTCGATGGCAGCGCCGAAGGAATGCAACATACGATGAAGCAGATACAGGCGCTGATGATGAAGCAAATGTGATAATAGAGAATGTGAAGATGTGGAAATGTGGAAATGTGAGAATGAGTTGCGAGCCGTCATTTCGTACGGAGTCCTCCGAGGCGGACGAAGTGAGAAATCTAACCGAATTCCCAGAGGCAAATGTGATAATAGAGAATGTGGAGATGTGGAAATGTGAAAATGAGTTACGAGCCGTCATTTCGAACGGAGTCTCGAAGCGAAGCGGAGAGACGAAGTGAGAAATCCCACGCTGTCTGATGGAACAAGTATTTTGACGCCGTTAATAAATTGTACCAATTCAATCTCTGGGAATTCGGTTAGATTTCTCACTTCGTCTCTCCGCTTCGCTTCGAGACTCCGTTCGAAATGACGGCTCGTAACTCATTCTCACATTTCCACATTTTCACATCTCCACATTCTCTATTCCCACATTTGCTTATTTATTCACATATTTAGCATTTTGTTAATAAATACTATTTCTCCGGCTTCGTTATACTCATAATCTTTATTTTTACCACATTAAAACAAACTGGATGAATTTATTTTTTCTGCAGGTCATGGTGGATTCCGCAAAGATAAAGGACAGCCTGGCTCGGGCCGGTCAGTTGCTTACGGATCAAAAAGAAAGTTTATGGGATATTTTACAACGCGGCGGTCCGCTGATGGTTCCTTTGGGCTTGTTGTTATTGCTGGCAATATTCTTTTTTATTGAGCGCATCATCGCAATCAACAAAGCGTCCAAAGTTGATGAAAACTTCATGAATATTATCCGCGACCATATTGTAAGTGGAAACGTTTCTGCAGCAAGAAGCCTGGCCAAAAACGCAAACAATTCAGTTGCTCGCATCATCGACAAGGGCATCCAGCGAATTGGCAAACCTATCGATGCCATCGAACGCAGCATGGAAAATGTCGGCAAACTCGAATTGTACAAAATGGAAAAAAATGTTTCCATTCTTTCGGTTATCGGTTATATCGCACCGTTATTTGGCTTCCTGGGAACGATTATTGGGATGTTCCAGTTATTCTACAGCATTGCATCAACGGGCGAATACAGCATTTCAAATATTGCAGGTGGTATATATGTCAAAATGATTTCGTCAGCATCGGGTCTCATCATTGGTATTATTGCCTATGTCGGGTTCCGCTACCTGAATTCTCAAATCGATAAAAGTGTCAATAAAATTGAAGCTGCCAGCGCAGAATTTATCGACGTTCTCCAGGAACCGACGAGATAATGAACAAGCATACAAGGATCGAATTGCAAACCAGAAATTAGATTGAATGGATTTAAGAAAACGACATAACAGGGAAAGCGGCGAGGTGCACACAGGTCCACTGAATGATATCCTTTTTATTTTGTTGCTATTTTTCCTCATCGTGTCAACGCTGGCGAATCCGAATGTTGTGAAACTGTCACAACCAAAATCCAAAAGCGATACAAAAGCCAAGCAGACAGTCGTTGTATCCATCGATGCGAATAAGCAATTTTACGTGGGCACAACAAAGATTACCTTAGCCGAGTTGCGAGCCAAGCTTCAACCATTTCTTGCCAAAGAAACCGATCAGCCTTCTATCGTCATCAATGCCGATAAGACAGTTCCCATCGAAGATGTTGTTGCGGTCATGCGTGTGGCGAGAGAATTAGGGGCGAGAACGGTATTGGCTGTAGATAAGAATGGCGTACAGTGAGTCGGTCAGGGGCGTAGGGTGCCAGATATTGTTCTCGAAAATTCCGGTTCATCACACATGTAACCGCTTTCCATTATCTCTCAGCTTTTACCTTCCACCTTTTTTTCATAATTTAGCGAATGCCTTACCGCCGCATGATGTTATTCTCACATCTGTCTCAAAACTTATCAAAGCCCCGAAAATCGTTACAATGAAACGACGCAAAGCAATTCGTAGCATTTTAATGATCGGTGGAGGCGCTGTCGTTGCTTATTCAGGTTATAAATTTTACAGCATTGAGAAGTCGCCGGATTTTCACTACCTCGTTCAACGAAAAAATTTGATCGCGGATCTTGCAGAAGCAATTATCCCGGCAACAGATACGCCTGGTGCCAAAGATGCCAGGGTGGAGGATTTTATTATAAGTATGATCAAAGATTGCACAGAACTTAAGTCCCAAAATAATTTTATAACAGGCCTGAATGATTTGGAAGATTATTGTAAATCCAATTTCGACAAGGAATTTGGACGATGTAACGAACAACAGCAATACCAGGTATTGAATCATTTCCAGGAGAAAGCAAAAGAGCCAGCCGGTATAGTAGGTAAAATTGAAGACAGAATTGTAGGGAAACCTTTTTTTACAACGCTTAAAGAATATACCGTGAGAGGTTATTGCTCGTCAGAGCCTGGTGCAACAAAAGGTCTGCGTTATGTAGCGATCCCGGGGAGATATGCCGGATGTATTTCGATGGATCCCGGCGAAAAATCCTGGGCGACTAAATAAAAAAACATGGGCGACCCGAAACAAGTAAATCAAAATTCAGGCGGGAAAGATCAGCAAACCTTTGATGCGATTGTTGTCGGATCAGGCATCAGTGGCGGATGGGCCGCAAAAGAATTATGTGAAAAAGGATTGAAGACGCTTGTTTTGGAGCGCGGGAGAAATGTGGAGCATATCAAAGATTACAAAACTGCGCTTATGGCTCCCTGGCAGTTTCCACATTATTTAAATGACACTACAAAAGAAAAAGAAGATGATCCGGTTTTGTCTTCTTATTGTGACGAATCAAATCGTCAATTCTTTGCAAGCACCGTCGATCATCCATATATACAAGAGCAACCATTTTATTGGGTGCGGGGATACCAGGTTGGTGGAAGATCACTGACATGGGGACGCCAGTGTTATCGTTTAAGCGATCTCGATTTCGAAGCAAATCAAAAAGACGGGCATGGCGTTGATTGGCCAATCCGCTACAAGGATATCGAACCGTGGTACAACTATGTAGAAGAGTTCGTCGGCATCAGTGGCAGTCCCGAAAATCTACAACAACTTCCTGACGGAAAATTTCTTCCGCCAATGGAGATGAATTGTATTGAAGATTATTTTTCAAAAAAAATTCGTTCAACGTACACCGATAGAATCGTTACAATCGCCCGGGTTGCAAATCTAACCCAGGGATGGAAGGGCAGAGGACCCTGCCAGTTTAGAAACTTATGTGATCGTGGTTGTCCTTTCAGCGGATATTTCAGCAGCAACGCGGCAACACTGCCTGTGGCCGCCGCAACCGGCAACATGACTATGTTGCCAGATTCAATCGTTGTAGAAGTTATTTACGACGAACAAAAAAGTCGTGCAAGCGGTGTCCGGGTGATGGATGCTCATACGAAAAAAATTACCGAGTATTTCTCAAAAATTATTTTTCTCAATGCATCAACTATTGCAACAGCAGCAATCTTATTGAGATCGGTTTCTAAAAGATTTCCCCAGGGACTTGGCAATGATAGTAACCAGGTTGGTCACAACCTGATGGATCATTTTCTTGGTTCCGGCGCCGGCGCTGTCTTCGACGGATTTAATGATAAATATTATTTCGGAAGAAAACCAGCAGGCATTTACGTACCGAGATTTCGAAATCTAAATGAACAATCAGCCCGAAAAGATTTTGTGCGTGGATATGGCTTCCAGGGAAGCGGCGGCAGAAAAGAATGGCACGACATGACAACGATGGAAGGATTTGGGAAAGATTTCAAACGTAAACTTACATCGCCCGGACCTTGGCAAATGTGGATCGGCGCATGGGGCGAAACGCTTCCATATTACGACAACAAAATTTCACTGGACAATGACAAAAAAGATAAGTGGGGAATTCCGCAGGTCAGGATAAATTTTGAATATCACGAGAACGAAAAAAATATGCGCAAGGATATCACCGAATCTGCCGTTGAAATGCTAAACAAAAGTGGTTTCCAAAATGTCGCCGCTTTTAATTATCATTTGCCGGGCGGCGCAGCTGTTCATGAAATGGGAACCGTTCGTATGGGGCGAGATCCCAAAACTTCCGTGCTGAATGCTTTTAACCAGATGCACGATGTGAAGAATGTATTTATTACCGATGGGAGCTGCATGACATCTGCCGGATGTCAGAATCCTTCACTGACTTATATGGCGCTCACCGCACGCGCATGCGATCATGCAGTAAGCGAACTGAAAAAAGGAAACTTGTAACTCGTGCAGTCTTGGGAAAACTTTAATGCCTCAGAGTCTTTTACCATCTAATATTAACTCTCGCCGAAAAAACATGTGCCGGCCCACGGTCACGGTTATACGCCGGATGATCGACAAACTGGTAATCCAATGATGCCCAGAGATTCGAAAATATTTTTGACTGATAAAAAACTTCCGCGATGTTTTCACGCCGATAATTTGGCAGCTGGCCATCCCCAATCATGAATCCATATCCGCCAACGCTTAAAAAATCGCGATGGCCCGTAGATATTCCGTTTGACAATAGAGCGACTCCAAAATTATCTTCGGGACGTTTCCATCCTTTACCATAAACACGGACTCCGGCACTGACAGAATTATCTATTTCCGCAAATGCCCATGTGGCGGTTTTACCATCATTCCATCCGCCCCTGAAGAATGCGTTGACGATATCGCTAAGTTCTTGTTCTATATTTATTCCAAAACCGATTTTCTTACCGCCGTAATTTTTTCCATAGATAACATCCAGTGATGTATCGCTGCCATCCAGTTTTGCATCGACTACATCTTCATACTTCGGTGCCTTCGAAGTATTAAAATATCCAAGCAACCTGATCACTCCTTTTCGTTTGTTCCAGGCGTATCGTTTTTCAAATTCAAGTGTTTCGCTGTTCGTTTTGAAATAATTAAAATCGAGCTTCGGTCCATTTGCATATTTCGGCATGAGTGCCGTACCAAATCGCAACGTCCAACCAGGTTTGACATACTCGATAACGAAACCGTATGTATATCCACGCGTGTTGGCAGCATAATCATAAGCACCGTTGTTCATCAGGGCCCAGTTCATAAAATCGCTTCTCGGATCGTGGCTCACACTATTGTCGTCAAAAAAATCAGCGATTCCAAATTTTCCGAGGGAGAGTGTTAGGCGTGAAGCAGAGACTCTTTCTCTCACCTGGTTAACATCATCGACCACGTCAACCATATTATCTTTATCAAGTGAAATGTGTTGTCTTAAGAAAAAACGCGCGACATATACAACTGGCTCGGCGTCGCCAATTCTAAAATTTTCACCATTCGGGAAACCGGCAATGCCAAGTGTTTTACTGACGCCCTTGCCTCCGGCCATTTCCGGGTTGAAGAATAGAGAAGCGCCTTTCCATAATTTCCTTCCAAGAAAAAGAGTTGAGGTGACTGAAAATGCTTTTTCACTTTCCGGAAGCAAACTGTTCTGTCCGGTATAAGGCGCTTCGAACGAAGGATGACCCTGCCAAATTCCAGTAAGCTGAAAGTGATATGTCCACCCAGAATCTTTCAACAGGGAATTATCCTGCTGTGCCGAGGCCTTCCCGGCCAAAATCAAAACGATGAAAATGGTAAGCAGACAGTTGGTATGTTTCATTGGTATGAAATAATGTGCAAAAGTAAATGAGAACGAAATACGCGCAAATAAATTATCGGGCTCTTATGATTGCCTCGAAATTTTCAGCATGCGGCTTTTTCCTTGCATGTCTTTTCTTATTTCGACGGACAAAAACTTTTTCTCGTGGAAGACATTGGCTGTTGCCTCGGCGAGATTCTCGTGCAGTTCAACATAAATTTTTCCACCAGTTGATAGTTTGTCAGATGCAAAATTCGCCATCGCACGGTAAAAAATCAACGGATCATTATCGTCAACAAACAAGGCCAAATGCGGTTCAAAATTTGTGACATTATCCCGCATCGTTGCTTTGTCTTTTAATGGAACGTACGGCGGGTTACTGACAATACAATCGTAGTTTGGAAGAAGATGTGTTTGTTCTCTGTCCAAAAAGTTTAATTCAATTAAGTTGATTTCTGCCCCGATATCCAGCGCATTTTTTTGGGCTATTTGTAAGGCACCGGCACTGATATCACAGGCATCAATATTCGAACCCGGCAATTGTTTTTTTATTGAAATTGCAATGCAGCCGCTGCCTGTACCAATATCAAGAATTCTATTTGATCTCTCTTGAGTTGATTTTAAATCGTCAACTACCCATCGCACCAATTCTTCTGTTTCCGGTCTTGGAATTAATACGTTCTCGTTCACAAAAAATTTCAAACCATAAAACCAGGCTTCATGCAAGACATATTGAACGGGTGTGTGCTTGAGAAGATCTGCCGTGAATTGTTTCAGCAATTGAATATTGTGTTCCGGCAGAGTTCTGTTTTTCTCAAGAATCCGATCGATCTTTCTCAATCCCGTAATTTTTTCCATGACCAATTCAGCAATTGAATCTGCTTCACGTTGATCATATATTTTTTGAAGATCCTGAAATAGTTTCCGCCTGGCATCGAGTATAGTCATGACAGGGACAAAGATCGCAGATTGAGCCGAATCCGCGATCTTTGTCCCTATCATGACTCACTCTCACGAAACATATATGCAGAGATGTATTGAGCTGGCGAAGCTTGGTGCCGGAAATACTGCGCCAAACCCGATGGTTGGAGCGGTGCTTGTCCATGAAAACAGAATGATCGGTGAAGGATACCATCGAACTTACGGACAGGCACATGCGGAAGTGAACTGTATTAATTCTGTCCAGCAGGACGATGAACCACTGATTTCGAAATCGACGTTATATGTTTCGCTGGAGCCCTGCGCGCATCATGGGAAAACTCCGCCATGTGCAGACCTGATCATCAGGAAAAAAATTCCACGCGTTGTCATCGGATGTCGTGATCCTTTTTCACAAGTAAATGGAAAGGGTATAGAAAAATTAAACGCAGCCGGCATCGAAATGATCACCGGTATTCTCGAAAAAGAATGTGTTGACTTAAATAAAAGATTTTTTTGTTTTCATACAAAACTTCGCCCATATATCATTTTGAAATGGGCAGAAACAGCAAATCACCAGATGGCCAATGCCGACGGCTCACGATTGATAATCTCAAACGAATTCTCCAATAGCCTTGTACATAAATGGCGAAGCGAAGAAGCGGCCATCCTGGTCGGCACCAACACCGCATTATTCGATGATCCGTCATTAACAACAAGGATGGGCTGGGACAATCAAAACCTAATTCGTCTTGTCATCGATATGAATCTGCGATTGCCCGGGTCATTGAAAATATTTGACCGTGATGCAAGAACAATTATTTTTAATAACAGCAGGCACGAAGTAACTCAGCATATCACCTACTACAAATTGAATCCCGAAGGAGCTTTGATTGAGGACCTGATGCACGCATTGTATCAATTAAATATTTTGAGCGTCCTTGTGGAAGGCGGCCCTCGTTTGTTACAATCATTTATCGCTTCTGGAAGTTGGGATGAAGCGAGAATTATTAAAAACGAAAATCTGACGATTGCCGGTGGACTAAATGCACCTTCACTACATGACGCGGGACTTACGATGCGTGAAAATTATTTTTCAGATGCGGTCCACTACTACAAACACCTCTGACATGTTACCAAATGACTTTTACAGTACCATTGAAAATACAGCCTCCGCAGAATTTAAGGATCGTGGCAGCAAATTTATCGCATATGCATTCCCGGTAAAGAACATAGCGGAGTGTAAGCAAAGGCTGAATGATTTAAAAAAATTGCATCCAAAGGCAACTCATCATTGCTTTGCTTACCGGATCGGTTTTTCAGGTGACAACTTCAGGGCAAGCGATGCGGGTGAACCTTCAGGCTCTGCAGGACGTCCCATATTGGGTCAAATTGATAGCAGAGGTCTCACAAACGTAATGATCATTGTCATCAGGTACTTTGGAGGAACATTACTCGGGACCGGCGGGTTAATTAACGCCTATAAATCGGCTGCATCCATGGTATTGCAATTAATACCTGTCGTTCGCAAGCCAGTCGAATCAATTTTCAAAATTCATTTTGATTATACAAGGTTGAATGAGGTGTTGAATATAATAAAGCAGGCGAACGGTAGAATCATTAAACAGGAAATCCAGTTGTTTTGTAACGTGACAATTGCTGTTCCAAATAATAGGCTTTTGGAATTTAATAATAAGATCGGCAATCTTAATCTCGAAGAAGGTTCCCTACAGCAAACGCAGGAAGATTTCTAAACTGTTTGATTTCACATCTATGTGCTTACTGTTCCTATGTGGTAAAAAAAAATTACCACATAGGAACAGTAGGCACATAGGTTTGTCGAAGGATAAAAACTTATTTGAAGCGGCGACTCACGACAAGCTCCTTCGAACCGGCAGAATATGAATAAAATCCTTCACCACTTTTCATACCAAGATACCCGGCCGTCACCATATTTGTTAACAATGGACATGGTGCATATTTTGGATTACCAAATCCATCGTGCAAAACATTCAAAATAGAATGACATACATCAAGCCCGATAAAATCTGCAAGTTGAAGCGGCCCCATTGGATGTGCCATTCCTAATTTCATTACGGTATCGATTGCTTCCACGTCGGCCACTCGTTCGTACAAACTATAAATCGCCTCGTTGATCATTGGCATCAAAATCCGGTTCGCTATAAATCCGGGATAGTCATTTACAATACAAGGTGTCTTGCCAAGTTTTCTTGAGAGCTCCGCAACTGTGGTTGTAACTTCTTTTTTTGTAGCATATCCATTAATTATTTCAACAAGTTTCATGATTGGTACCGGGTTCATGAAATGCATTCCAATAACCAACCCGGGTCTTTTTGTTGCGGCAGCAATTTTTGTAATAGAAATAGAAGATGTATTACTTGCAAGGATACACTCCGGAGGGGCGGATTTATCAAGTTGCCCAAAAATTTTCATTTTCAACATTTCGTTTTCAGTCGCTGCTTCTACCACAAGATCCGCTTGTTTGACACCCGTATCAATATCCGTCTGTGTCGAAATATTCGAGAGTGCATTTTTTTTGGTTTCTTCCGAAGTCGTGCCCTTTGCAATCTGCCTGTCGAAATTTTTTGTGATCGACTGAATTGCCTTCTCCAATTGTTCTTTATTGATATCAACCAGGTTTACCGAAAAACCGTTTTGCGCAAACAAATGCGCAATACCGTTACCCATTGTACCGGCGCCGATAACAGAAATTTTATTCATGATATAATTATGACGTATTTTACTGCAACGTTACAAATTCTGGTCGTTGTATCATTTTTTATCATAAAATTGCACTTTCCTGAACGCAGGGTTCGAATTAGAAACATCCAATATGTATCCCAATCTGTATTACTTATTCAAGGATTTGTTCGGAGTAGAGTTGAGGCCTTTGCACTTTATTAATTCATTTGGTTTTTTTGTTGCGATATCTTTTTGTGCAGCATGGATCGTGCTAGCAAAAGAGTTGAGGCGAAAAGAAGCACAGGGATTGCTGCATGCAAAAGAGGAACTCATAGTAGTCGGCAAACCCGCCAGTATTTCTGAGCTTTTCACAAATTTCATTTTAGGCTTTTTGCTGGGATATAAACTGGTCGGACTATTTCTTTCCGATAGCGGCGTTACATCCAATCCACAGGATTATATTTTATCATCATCCGGCAACTTGCCCGCGGGATTATTGCTGGGCATTCTTTTCGCCGGATTAAAATGGTGGGAAAAAAATAAGCAAAAACTACCGCAGCCTGAAGAAAGGAAAATCAGGATTTGGCCACACGATCGAGTAGGAGACATCACTATCCTTGCTGCAATTTTCGGATTTCTTGGTGCAAAAATTTTCAACAGCCTCGAGAATTGGAATGACTTCCTAAAAAATCCGATTGAATCGCTTATCTCATTTAGCGGACTTACTTTTTATGGCGGATTAATTTGCGCTGCATTAGCAATTTGGTATTATGCACGGAAGAGAAATATTGGCTTCTGGCATTTAAATGATGCCGCTGCGCCTGCCCTAATGATCGCATATGCGCTGGGACGAATTGGTTGCCAGGTTTCCGGTGACGGCGATTGGGGCATAGTCAACAATGCCTATTATACGAATGGCGAAAAAGCAGTGCTTGCAAGCAGCCCGAATTTTTATTATTCAGTTACAGCAAAAAATCCGGAGTTGTATCTAAGCCAGTTTGGAACAACATACGTTCCTCATGCATATTTCAAAGCACCTTCTTTTTTGCCAGACTGGATCGTTGCCTATCCTTATCCCCACAATGTTGTGGGCGAAGGCGTGCGAATCCAGGGGTGTGAGGGCCAATATTGTAGCGTTTTGCCGTTGCCTGTTTATCCAACTCCCCTGTACGAAACAATTGTCTGCCTTCTTCTTTTCCTATTGATTTGGAAACTCCGAAAAAAATTTACTGTGCCAGGTACACTCTTCGCATTTTATCTAACCATAAATGGAATCGAACGATTTTTCATAGAAAAGATTCGGGTGAATACGAAGTATGATATTTTTGGTTTTCATCCAACGCAGGCCGAAATCATTTCTTTCTTATTGTTCGTTACCGGTACGTTGTTATTCTTCATACTTAAAAGAAAGCATCAAAATAAACTACCCGATAGTCGCACAGCGGACTACACATGATCCTGTATGATGAATATGTATTGGAGAATTTCCTATTTAATTTCTTTTCTCTTGGACCAAGAATCTGGTGTGCTCCGGGCCTGAGCCGTGGATGCGTCGTAGATGCGTCGTAGATGCGTCGTGGATGCGTCGTGGATGCGTCGTAGTAAAGGCGTTCACACGTCGTGAAGGCATTTTTAGAAATCATATTTCTTTGACAGACCCTTGTATTTATACCGGGCATAGCGAAAAGGTAACCCATAATTAATCATTTCAATTCCCATCATTGTAACCCGCTTGAATTTCGTGCGTCTTACTCATGTTCCCTTCAATTTTACCAATTATCAGTATTAACGGCCATCCAACATAAAACAATGTTCTATGTTATGCAAAGTACTGATCTTTGGACTGTAATGATCTAAAAATAGTACCTAAATATAACTTGTATGAAAAAGTTGATTTTGTTAGCGTCAGGAGCTTTAATTGCCTTATCCGGTTTTGCACAGAAAACGGCCCCCGGCTCGGTGGTCGGCATGATAAAAGACGAAAATCAGAAAAACGTAGAGTCAGTATCAGTTTCTCTTTTACAAGCAAAGGATTCCACATCAATTAAGACCATAGCCTCGGATAAAACGGGATTATATCATTTCGATGGTGTTGCCGCCGGTAAGTACCTGGTTGCGGCAACCGCAGTTGGTCACGTGACAGGATACTCAACCGTATTTGACGTTTCCTCGTCAAATTCTTTTACTCAATTAAAAGCGATTATCCTTAAAAAGAAATCCAGCGAATTGCAGGAAGTGGCAGTGGTCGGTAAAAAACCTTTTATCGAGCAAAAATCAGATCGTATGATCGTTAACGTGGATGCGTCTCCCGCCAACGCCGGATCCACGGTAATGGATGTGTTGGAGAAATCACCCGGCGTAATGGTTGATAAGGATGGAAATATTAGTCTGAAAGGTAAGCAGGGTGTAACCATCATGATCGACAACAAGCCAACCTATCTTAACTCCACACAACTGGCAAATTATTTAAAAAGTCTTCCTGCATCAGCAATTGATCAGCTGGAGATCATGACCAATCCGTCGGCAAAATATGATGCAGCAGGAAACTCCGGGATCATCAATATCAAAACAAAGAAAAATAAAACCAAAGGATTTAACGGAAGTCTTACACTCACTCACACGCAGGGCGTATATCCAAAACCAAGTGGCAGCATTAACACAAATTATCGGAATGGAAAATTCAATGTGTTCCTGAATGGCGGTTATACGCACTGGGAAGGTTTTCAAACGCTCAACATCAATAGAAATTATTTGGATGTGTCCGACAAACAGATCAATTCCATATTCACCCAGAAGACCAATATGAAATTTACGAATCCGGAGTTCAATATAAAATTTGGCGTCGACTATTACCTCAGCGAAAAAACAACGGTAGGATTTGTCGCCAGCGGATTTCAAAATAATGAATCGAATCAATCAACCAGCAACATTTTTTTGAAAGATGCAAATAATAATGTCGATTCAATCGTGTACTCGACAGGAAATACAAAAGGAAAATGGAGAAACGGATCTTTCAATTTGAATTTGCGACATCAGTATGATTCAACCGGAAGGGAGTTGACAGCTGATCTCGACTATATGAGATACAATTCCGGAAGTGATCAATATTTTGTCAACACAACTTATAACCCGGATTGGACTTTCAGGGATCAAACGAAGCTGACAGGAAATTTGCCATCAACGATAAATATTTACTCTTTCAAAACCGATTATTCACATCCTTTGAAAAAAGATTTGAAACTGGAAGCAGGATTGAAGACAAGTTATGTGACCACCGATAATGACGCCAATTATTTTAACCTTATCAACGATGTGCCCCAGGTAGACACCGGAAAAACAAATCATTTTATTTACAAAGAAAATATCAACGCGGGATACATTAATCTAAATAAACAATATAAAAAATGGGGAATACAGGCTGGATTGAGAGTTGAAAATACCAACTATTCGGGTCACCAGTTGGGAAATGAATATACCGTCAATAATAATGATTCGGTTTTCAAGAAAAGTTATGTCAATTTCTTTCCGACTCTTTATGTGAGCTACCAGGCGAGTGAAAAAAATCAATTTTCGGTTAACTATGGCCGTAGGATCGACAGACCATCTTATGAAGATTTGAATCCGTTCCTGTTTTTCCTGGATCAATATACTTACCAGGCTGGTAATCCTTATTTGCAGCCTCAATACTCCAATAACATCGAGCTGTCACATACCTACAAAGGCTTTCTTACAACGACGTTGAACTACAGCAACACAAAAAATTTCTTCACGGAAACTTTTGAACAGCAGGATCACGCCACCATCGTGCGCCGGGGAAATATCGGAAGAAGACAAAACGCAGGAATTGCAGTCAGTGCACAAATTAAAGTAGTGAAATGGTGGACTGCGATTGTGTATGCGAACGCCAATTTCAATCAGTTCAACGGCATGTTATACGGAGAAAATATTGACGCCAGTGCTACAACTTATCTCGGAAATTTAAATAACCAATTCAGATTCGGTAAAGGCTGGAGCGCTGAACTTTCAGGCTGGTATCGAAGCAAAGGACTCGAAGGACAGATCGTAATTCAACCAATGGGCGCTGCATCTGCAGCAGTTTCAAAACAACTGTTCAGGGATAAAGCAACTATGAAAGTGGGTTTGCGAGATATGTTTTATACCCAACAGGCAAAAGGACAAATTGATTTCCAACAAACCCAGGCATCGTTTCACAATTCAAGAGACAGCCGCCAGTTGAGCATTTCATTTACTTACCGGTTTGGAAAACCAATCAAGGGACCGCAACCGAGGCGTAATGCAGGTGGCGCCGGAGATGAATCAAATCGTGTAAAAACCGGGGGAAATAATTAGTACCGCCGAAACCATTCTTAGAAAAATTCACCGGCGATTCTAGTTAAAAAATCGCCGGTGACCTTCACTCAAATCAAAAAATTAACGACAATGAAAAAACTAGCCTGTGCATTCGTGGCCCTGGTGGCATTCACAACAATAGCATCAGCACAATGCGAAAAAAAAGTTTTATGGTCAGCCCCGAAAGCAGATTTCGTTGATGAAAACGGAAGCGTCCAGGATACAAAAACTGTAAATGTTGCAATTTACACGAGTAAAAAATCAATTCGGATCACACATGATGATGATTTGACCGACAGTCTGTATGGAGCAATAAAAGAATTCACATGCGATTGGAAACAACCATTTAAAAACGGAAAGTCGATAATTAAAGCCGATCTGCAAGAGAAAAATGGGGAATATGTAAACAGTATAATCACAATAGAAGCAACGGATTCAAAAATCCTGATAACAATTAACATGGTTGCACCGGATGGACGCAAAATGATCATCAGGGTGCCAGTGGAAGGGTATAAGGAAGGAGTCGAGTAGGAGATTGAGGTTGAAAAGTTAGTGAGTTTTGTTTCACACAAAGGCACAAAGTACCACAGAGAGTGAACGCAAACCCAGTGTTCTTTTTGGTACTTTGTGCCTTTGTGTGAAACAAAACTTACCAACTGTGAAAACAAAACTTACTAACTTCTCAACCTCAACCTCATCATCCACTATCATCCAAAACTCCTAAATTTGCTTACAACCTTTAATCATGCCATCCTTCGATATTGTAAGCAAAGTTGATCCGCAGGCATTGGACAATGCAGTAAATGTAGTCAGGAAAGAAATTACCAACCGTTTTGATTTTAAAGATTCGCCGGTACAAATTGAGCTGAATAAAAAAGATATGAAACTGGATCTGGAAGCGGAAAGTGATATGAAGATAAAACAGATCACGGACGTGCTGATTAGCCGCGCGATGAAACAGGGATTGGATCCACTCGCATTTGATTTCGCTAAGGATGTATACCCGAGTGGTAAAGTGGTCAAAAAAGAAGTTCCCGTCAGAAACGGATTAAATCAGGATGATGCAAAAAAAGTTGTCAAACTCGTGAAGGATTCGGGACTAAAGGTACAGGTGCAGATCATGGATGATCTCGTCCGTGTTACCGGAAAAAAAATTGACGATCTGCAGTCTGTCATTCAGCTTTGCAAAAATGCAAACTTCAATTTCCCGCTTCAGTACCTGAATATGCGCAATTAAAATAACCGGGATGTGGCCTAATTTTATTTGGAAACCAACCAGATAAAAGCTAATTTCGCGCTTCAAATTTAACATCGTACGGCAAACCAGAGCCTGTCACCAGGTCCGTACAAGTCTAAAAAACAAAGAGTTATGAAAAAAGATATTCATCCAAGCGCCTACAGATTTGTTGTATTCAAGGACATGAGTAATGGCACTGCTTTCCTTACGCGTTCCGCATCGCCTTCACGCGAAACAATTAAATGGGAAGATGGCAACGAATACCCGTTGGTTAAGTTGGAAATTTCCAACACATCGCATCCGTTTTTCACTGGCAAAAATGTGTTGGTAGACACGGCGGGACGTATTGATAAATTCAAAAAGCGCTACGAAAAGAAAACGAAATAATTTTCTTTCAATCACAAAAGATTACCAAAACTATTTCATGGTTATATAATCCCTTCCTCGATTTTGGAAGGGATTTTTTTTGCCATTTCAATCGTCCAACTTATAAAAATGCTACGATGTAAAATTGTAGTTTTAGTCAATGAATCAAATTGTCTTGAATGAGCAGGAAGTGCGGAAAGACTTATTTCCGTTTACGCGTAACCGTTCGGTTGTCGACTTGCGCGTAGGTATTTTGACTTTACGAGAGAAATGGAATCGATTCGGCTATGACGTAAAAATTGTTGATTCATCAGTTCCTGGATCCATCCCCGCTAATATCATTCCTACGAGTTCGGTGATTCACGCCATCGACAATTTAACATTGCTGAACTCAAAGCTGATTGATGACGCCAAATCAGTAAAACATCCCTGGGAAATTTATCAGTTGAATGGAGATTGTATCAGAAATGATTTTTCCCAGATAACAGAGCATCGCAACAGTGAAGCGATTTCACCTACCAACCAGGTCATTAATTCCGCGAACGTATTTATCGAGAAAGGTGCAAAAGTAGAATACGCGATTTTGAATGCTTTAACGGGTCCCATCTATATCGGAAAAAATGCTGAAGTGATGGAAGGATCGATGATTCGTGGACCTTTTGCATTAGGCGAAGGATCCGTCGTAAAAATGGGAACGAAAATTTATGGTGCGACTATCGGCCCTTATAGTATCGTTGGTGGTGAAATAAAAAATTCAATTCTGTTTGGATTTTCCAACAAAGCGCACGATGGCTACCTGGGAGATTCCGTGATTGGTGAATGGTGCAATCTCGGAGCCGGTACTTCCAATTCTAACCTCAAGAACAATGCAGCCGAAGTAGAAGTTTGGAATGATCACTCAAGAAAATTTGAATCGGCTGGAACAAAATGCGGTTTGTTAATGGGAGACTACTCCCGTAGCGCAATCAACACCACATTTAACACCGGGACAGTTGTAGGAATATCATGTAATGTCTTTGGAAGCGGTCTGACACCAAAATTTATCCCCGACTTCTCGTGGGGATATAATCCATTTACAAAATATCGGTTTGAAACGGCTTTGCGTGACATTGCAAATTGGAAGAAACTCAAAAATCAATCGGTTGACGATATTGAAATAACGACTTTGCAACATATTTTTGAAGAAACTAAAACCAACATTGAATGAGAAAACAAATCGCGGCAGCTAACTGGAAAATGAATTTAACTTATCAGCAGGCCGAGAAATTATTAGATGATGTGCTCGATGCAAAAATTGAGTTAAACGAAGATCAGTTGGCAATCTTTGCCGTTCCGTTTCCCTATTTGATAATGGCAAACAGCGAAATTACCGAAGAGAGAAATTATTTTGTTTCCGCACAAAATTGTTACAGCAAAAAATCCGGCGCATATACCGGTGAAGTTTCCGTTGAGATGCTGGACTCAATTGGAATTAAATATTGCGTGCTGGGACACAGTGAGCGGAGGGAATATTTTTCCGAAGGCAATCAGCTGCTCGCTGAAAAAATCAATATTTGTCTGACTTATCATATTACACCCATTTTTTGTTGTGGTGAACCGTTGGCTATCCGGGAAGCTGGAACTCAAAATCCATTCGTCGAACAGCAACTAAAGGAATCCCTGTTTCATTTGTCGGCCGAACAAATCCAACAGATTGTCATCGCTTACGAACCGATTTGGGCCATTGGTACAGGGAAAACAGCAACAACTGAACAGGCCCAGGAGATGCACGCGTACCTGCGCTCTGTATTGGCAAAACAATATGGCGATCAAATTGCCGGTACAATATCTATCCTGTATGGAGGCAGCGTAAAAGCAAATAATGCGAAAGAATTATTTGCATGCCCGGATGTCGACGGAGGTTTGGTAGGAGGGGCATCACTCATTGCAAACGATTTTATACAAATTATTCGCGCATTGAAATAGAATTTGAATTCCCTCTAATGCTGTAAATACTTTTTTATTTAATGTTCAGGTGGCTTACAAGATTACTGCAGCTTGCTGGCAAAGACAGCATTTCATTTTACGAAAACCTGCTTTTTAAAAGAAGCTCGATTGTTTTTGCGACCCAGTTCTCCGGGCTCGCGCTTGCATTTGCAGTAAATATATTTCTTGCCCGGTTGTACGGGGAAGATGTTTACGGCATTTATTCCTATATAACAAGTTGGACGGCGTTATTATCAGTGATAGCATTATTTGGGATGGACGACGTGCACCTCGTACGTATTCCCTCACTTAAGTTAAACCATGAGAAAAATAATATCGTGCGTCTTCTGAGATGGTCACTTTCTGTAAATGTGGTTTCGATTGTTTGTGTCGTGGCAATCTTTTACTTCGCCATAAATTTTCTTGTAGGTGGTCGGTTGTTTGCAAACGCATTCTTTTTTAATTGCTCGTTACTGATCATTGTCATGTTGACAATCATGAATAATCTGATCGCATTTTTGCGAGCTCTTGACCGCGTTGTTTGGGGAGAAATTATTGATAAAATTATCAGGCCCGTTTTGTTTTTATTATTGTTGATAATTTTTTTCTATTTCGCAAATTTTAACCCGGTTGTGAAAACAATTTTAGCAAACGGTTTTGGATTGACAGGACTCATCATTTGCATGCTGATTGTTATCATTGCCAGCCTGAAGAAGTTGAATTCGTCCGCTGTTTCTTCACAACTTGATTTTTCATTACGACCCAACGTCCGGTATGTTTTTCTTAATATAATTTATACTTTGTCGATCCGGTTGGATATACTGATGCTTGGTTTCTTTACACCGACCTTAATGGTAGGTCACTATAATGTAGCGCAGCGAATTGGGGATATTTTTTTATATCCCATTGCTATAATCAACTTGTCTATGCCAACATTGATTTCAACAGAAAGACACAATAATCCCGGATCCTCTGCTGCAAGTGTGTTAATGCGTGTCTCAAAGAATTCATTTTATCAATGTATGTTGATAGGAAGCTTTTTCTTGGTTGCCGGCTACTGGATCATGCAATGGTATGGGAAAGGATTTACCGAGGCCTTTCCAATCCTCATTATTTTTTTTATTTCATGCCTGGTCAGTGCAATAACGGGATCTGCTGACGTTTTTTTCATAATGGAACAACAGGAAAAAAAAGTAATTTATTGCAGGCTGGTATCGTTAACTACAACTGTAATAATTGCTTTAATTTTAATTCCCCGGTGGAACATGATCGGCGCGGCGTTTTCTTCGCTATCAGGTAATATTGTCTACTGTGCCTTGCTTGAATTATTTTTCAGGAGAAAGTATGGTTTCTTCGTTCACCCATTTTCGCACTTACAAAATAAGATTACCTGATAGTCTAATCCTTGATCTGGAACAACTCCTTCGCGCTACTCTTAAAATTTTCACGGCTAAAGTAGGACAAGTCATTACATATTTCGTCTTCAAGTGACGGGTTATCTTTTCTCATAAACTGAGTGATCAGTTCGAATAGATGATTTGGCGAATCATATTCGAATATCGTATTCTGATAGTGTTCCGGGATTTGAAACCCTGCGGGGACCAACGCCGGCTTGCAGGTTAATAGAAGATCTGCTGTAAGTCCGGTAGCCATCGATGTTCCGTAGACTTCTGCGCTTCCCCGGATTCCTTTTGTATTTAAATGAACCGGGCTCCAAATGATATCTGAGTTCGCCAATTGTTCCTCGTATTCCTTTTGTGAAACATAATCTGTGTAATACCTGATTTGAAACTTATGAGATTCAAGGGAGCACATTGACGCAACGAAATCAACTGCAAAACCTTCATCCGCTTTTCCTAAAAAGATGAGCTCGATGTTATTTGAGGAAGGAACCAACGGCAAATACTGCTGAAAAAAATCTTTCGCAAATTTATAATCACGACGATTTTGATCAACAGATCCGGGAATCACGATTCTAAATTTGTCATAGGACAGTGAACTTTTTTTTCCGGTAAAGAAACGGGAAGGAATGTACACCGCGGAAACGCCGCTTAATTTTTTTTCAAATACCTCCTTCATCAAAGGAAAAAAAACGCGGTATTGCTTGATTCGCTTGTGAAAAAAAATCTTTGCAAGCGACTCTGAAATATCACGAAGATCCCGGAATCGAAAGGAATAGTATTGGTTGACGGCCTGAATTGACAAACTAATTTGTAATGAGTTGAATCCAGAAAGTTTCCATGCAAAATACAGAAGGTTATTATCCAACGTACTTATGTGAAGGTGACTACAGTGATGTTGTTTCGCATAGGAGACAGTGCTATCAATAAATTGCCGGTTCGATCCTGATGATTGTTGGATAAAAACCACATGTGGCCACTTTTTCTCAGGTAAATTCTCCCCGGATAAATTTTGATAACTTAATTCCCTGAGAAATACAGTAACTTTTTCAAAATACAATTCCGATAAATCGAGGATTGAAGGCAACGTTTCATGATGTGTAGTTTCATATATGACGAGATGCATTTTCAAACGAATCTGAATTATAGTTCGATAGTTAAATTAAAAATAAAAGTTAATATTGATCTATTAAATTAGCCAACACGGTTAATATGCAAAAATTTATCGTCATCACTTCCATCTTCGAGCCGACAAGTGCGGTTTTGCAGTATTCGAAATTAAAGGATTACCACGTTGTTGTGGCGGCTGACAAAAAAACTCCGGCAAGCTGGTCTTGTGATGGTGTCACGTTCCTGTCGTTAATAGATCAGAAAAAAGAGAGCGGCCAGTTTGATAATATCCTTCCTTTGAATCACTACTCGAGAAAAATGATGGGCTATCTGCATGCGATGAGGAAAGGTGCCGATATTATTATCGATATTGATGATGACATCGTTCCAAATTACAACTGGCGTTTCCCGGAACTAAATGGCGAATTCAAAACAATTCAACCGGGTGCAGGATTTGTAAATGTATATCGTTTTTATTCAGATAAGAAAGTCTGGCCGAGAGGTTTTCCACTTCAAAAATTATCTGACTCGTCAAGCTATAAAACCGCAAATGAAGTTTCTACAATTGGTGTTTGGCAGGGGCTGTCTGACAAAAATCCGGATGTTGATTCAATCTACCGGTTAGTAGTAACCGATAATTGTGATTTTCAAAAGAACGGATCAATAGTCCTCGGCGAAAATTCCATAAGTCCCTACAATTCACAAAACACATTAACACGAAAAGAACTATTTCCGCTCTTATATCTTCCTGCGCACGTCAGTTTCAGGTTCACAGATATTTTAAGAAGCCTCGTTGCACAGCCGATCATGTGGTTATATGGTTACCGCCTGGGCTTTACAGAAGCGACGACGGTCCAGGAAAGAAACGAGCATAACCTGTTCGACGATTTTATATCTGAAATCCCGATGTTCCAACATTCTGCATCGATCGTCGAAACGATTGCTCCCGTGCTTTCCGCGACCGGCTCCATCGAAAGCAATTTATTTCATGCGTATGAGGCACTGCTGAAAAAAAATGTTGTCGTCAATGCTGAATTGAAAGTGCTCGAAAGTTGGTTAAAAGAGCTTCAGTCTTTATAATATCGAGAGCAAAATGAGCGATTCATCTATGATCATTATATCGATTTGCTGGCAATACTTCTGTAAGATTATCAAATTCGCTATCGTCCATAAAGCCCGTGCCCGCTGATTTTATAATTTCTTCCAATTGAGCGGGTGTTCTTATTCCAACTACGGCACACGTTACCGCCGGATGACCCAATACAAAATGCAACGCCGCCAATGAAGGTGTTGTGCTGCTAGTTCGGATTTTTTGAATGGCTGAGGAAATTTTTCGAACTTGCTCCGCATTCCAGTCGAGATAGGCGGCAGGTTCTTTATTTACCAGCAATCCCCTTGCGAGTGTGCCTCTTGCTAAAACACCAATATTGTTTTGGCGTAGCAAATCAAGACAGGATTCTTCTGGTCTTCTGTCAAGCAAACTATATTGCATCATTACACTCACAATATTTGAACGTTTAACATATTCACGAATTACATTTGGCCTGATCGATGAAATTCCATAATAGCGGATCTTTCCCTGCTTCTTAATGATCTCAAACGCATCAATCGTTTCATCAATCGGATCATTGATCGTACCTCCATGCAGCTGGTATAAATCAAGATAATCTGTTTGTAATCGTTGGAGCGTTTTATCAATGCATGAAAGAATATAATCTTTCCGTGGATTCCAATCCCAACCACTGCCATCAGCTCTCCATTGATTCCCCACTTTGCTTGCGATAACCAGTTTATCCCTTTTCCCTTTGATCGCTTCCCCAACCATTATTTCATTCAATCCTTTTTGATAGAGGTCAGCCGTGTCAAAAAAATTGATTCCCGATTCAACTGCGCGATCGATCAATTGCTTACTGGCTGGCCCGCTCTCCGGCAACGACATGCAACCAAATCCAACTTCGCTGATCATCAAATCCGACTTGCCAAGCTTTCGGTATTTCATAAAAACTTTTTCTTACTACAAAGATAAATATGAACCGGGTGAGCAGCCTGAGCAACCATTGAGTTTTGAATATTTTTTAAGTCAATTACCTATAAAGTTAAACGGTTAGTTCACGCGCTAAATGTGTTGCCGCGCGCGAAAATAACTGGCCGATAACTGATAAACGTTAACTTCCAACATCATTTTTCACAGATAAAAACGCCGCTTATTCCTCGTCCTTTTTTACTACCTTTGCTCGCTTTTCTAAAGCATCCATCGAAAGAGAAAGATTCATGAAGAATATCCGAAATTTCTGTATCATCGCCCATATCGATCACGGTAAATCCACCCTGGCCGACCGCCTCCTTCAAATGACCAATACTATCAGTGAACGTGAAATGATGGACCAGGTATTGGATGATATGGACCTCGAGAGAGAGAAAGGAATAACGATCAAAAGTCATGCGATCCAGATCAATTATCAACATAACGGTCAGCAGTATGTCCTAAATCTGATTGACACGCCCGGACACGTTGATTTCAGTTACGAAGTGAGCCGCGCACTGGCTGCTTGTGAAGGCGTCCTGTTGCTTGTCGATGCGACGCAGGGAATCCAGGCTCAAACAATTTCCAATCTTTATCTCGCTATAGAAAACGATCTCGAGATCATCCCTATTATCAACAAAATCGACATGGATGGCGCGATGATCGAAGAAACAAAAGATCAAATCATTGAATTGATCGGCTGTAAACCCGAGGAAATTTTACTCGCCAGTGCAAGAACAGGGATTGGTGTCGATGCCATCCTCGAGGCAATTATCCAACGAATTCCGGCACCGCTCGGAAATCCGGATGCACCATTGCAAGCGTTGATCTTTGATAGCGTATTTAATTCCTTCCGAGGAATCATTGTATACTACAGAATCCTGAACGGCCTGTTGAAGAAAGGAGATAAAGTTAAATTTGTATCTACAGGTATTGAATATGAGGCTGATGAAGTCGGTATCCTAAAATTAAATTTGGAGCAGAAACCCGAGGTTCGCACAGGCGATGTCGGCTATATCATTACCGGGATCAAGAATGCGAAAGAGGTAAAAGTGGGTGATACGATCACGCTCGCCAATAATCCCGATCCGCAGATGATCCAGGGTTTCCAGGAAGTGAAGCCCATGGTGTTCGCGGGAATATTTCCGGTAAGTACGGACGATTTTGAAGAATTGCGGGACTGCATGGATAAGCTCCAGCTGAATGACGCATCTCTCACGTTCGAATTAGAAACTTCGCAGGCACTTGGTTTCGGATTTCGATGTGGTTTCCTTGGAATGCTTCACATGGAAATCATCCAGGAAAGACTTGAACGCGAATTTGACCAGATGGTAATTACGACCGTACCAAACGTAAGTTTTATTGCTTACGCATCAAACGGCGAAATCATCCAGGTCAACAATCCCACTCAAATGCCCGACCCGGTCCGCACGGAAAGAATCGAGGAGCCATACATCAAGGCACAGATAATCACAAAGCCTGAATACATTGGAAATATCATGACTTTATGTTTAGGCAAGCGTGGTATTTTATTGAATCAAAGCTATCTAACCACAACTAGGGTTGAGCTTATTTTTGAAATGCCACTTACGGAAATCGTATTTGATTTCTATGATAAATTAAAGAGCCAGACCCGTGGCTACGCTTCATTCGACTATCACCCGATCGGATACAGGGATAGCGAAATTGTGAAAATGGATATCCTTCTCAATGGCGATAAAGTGGATGCATTAAGCGCCCTTATTCACAAAAGCCGGGCGCAGGACTTCGGAAGGAGACTCTGCGAGAAATTAAAAGAATTGCTACCGCGTCAACAATTCCAGATCGCGATTCAGGCAGCAGTTGGTTCGAAAGTCATCGCACGCGAAACAATCAGCGCGCTCAGAAAAGATGTGACTGCTAAATGTTATGGTGGTGATATCAGCCGTAAACGCAAACTGCTCGAAAAACAGAAAGAAGGGAAAAAGCGCATGCGCCAGATCGGTAACGTCGAAGTGCCGCAGGAAGCGTTTTTAGCTGTATTGAAGTTGGATGAGTAGAATAGATTCGAGAATGTGGAAATGTGATAAATGTGGAAATGTGAAAATGAATCGCGGATTT
>Ga0163162_10000385_pt1 | contig 40280 bp, 14 predicted proteins | sample S55metaG_FD_115310 | JGI IMG/M metagenome (GOLD analysis project Ga0163162, IMG submission 115310) | Switchgrass rhizosphere microbial communities from Kellogg Biological Station, Michigan, USA - S5-5 metaG | ecosystem: Host-associated > Plants > Roots > Rhizosphere > Soil | place: USA... | reverse complement strand
CGGTGGTACCTGGGCCTTAACAAAGTAAAGGTCACCGGTCTTGCAGCGAATCTTGACAATGCCCATCCATGGCAAGCCTTGTTTCAGTGTGCCCCACATGTGCGAAAACACCGCCGCCGGGACGTCGGGGTGACGGACCAGGTTGTGCGGCGCACGGATCAGTTCTTCACGCGAAAACCCGCTGATTTCGACGAAAGCGTCGTTGCAGTAAGTAATCACGCCCTTGGCGTCGGTTGTGGAAATCAACCGCTGCTGAGCCGGGAAAGTCCGTTCGCGTTGTGTAATGGGCTGGTTGTTACGCATGGTTTTTCAATCCGCAAGGCTTTGAAAGGTTGTCGGCGGTGACAGCTTTTTATTGAAATTTTTTTTCAATAATCAGCACGGCGTCGCAAAACGGCGCTTGCTTCAGCCAGCGAGCATCGGATAGGTGAACAGGCCGAAATGCAGCAGGTTCAGCCCGAAATGCGTGGCGATCGCTGCGCCGAGTCCGCCAAAGCGGTAGGCCAGACCATAGCCGACCCCAGCCAGCCCTGCCAGCAACACCCAGGTCCAGCCTGCGCCGGCATGCACCAGACCAAACAGCAGCGAGGCCAGCAGCAAGGCAAGGTTTTCGCCGTACGGCAGGTGTTTGAAGCGTTGACTGAGGCCGCCCTGTATATAGCCGCGAAACAGCGCTTCCTCGACCAAGGTCACCAGCAACAGATTGTTCAGCACCCACAACCACGCCTGATCCGGCCATTTCGGTGCCCAGGCAATCACACCCAGCAACAGCGCGCCGCCGAGGGCGAGAACCGCGCTCAAGGTCAGGGCGAGGGCGGTGGCGTACACGCTCAGGCGCAACGAACGTCGCCCGACAATCCACGGGCAGACCAGCACCAACCAGAAGCCAACCAGCGGTTTATCAAGATTCAGGTACATCGAGAACGGCACGGCGTTGTCAGTGAAGCGTTGCGGATCAATGGCGCGACCATTGGCGAACCCCGGCAGCCAATGCAGCGCCAGCGCCAAGGCCAGCACAATGAACAGGCCATGACCGAGAAAACGTGCGACCGGTACCTGTTGCTGGCGAACGGCAAAACCGGCAAACACCAGCAGCCCGATGGAAATCAACGCCAGCCAGCCGAGGTGGCCGAAGCTTAGCGCCCATCCGTAACCGAGGCTGAGAAGCGCCAGATAGAGCCATGGCAAAGCCTTCATCGAAAGTCCCTGTGCAAATTTGTGGAAGGGCTTTCTACACGGGTGGGGGCGTGGGGACAAGTGAAGGTGTGGCGGGAAGTGGGGACGACAAACAAACCCGAGGTCGCAGACAAAACCCATTGTGGGAGCGAGCCTGCTCGCGAAAGCGGTCGGTCAGACACCATTGATGTCGACTGATCCGCCGTCTTCGCGAGCAGGCTCGCTCCCACAGGGGATTTGTGTAGGGATTGGGATCTAGCGCAAGTTGAGTTTCGCTGCCGCGCGCTCGGTGATTTCCGTGCGCAGCTTCAGCGATGGTGCGGCGCGCAATCGTGCTTCATCGACAATCGCACTCGGCGCAGTCTCCGGGCTGCCCGCGTTGAACGGCGGCGCCGGGGCATATTCTAGCTGCAACTGAATCAGTTGCGCCGCGTCGGCACCTACCAACTCTTCCGCCAGCACCAAGGCAAAATCAATCCCCGCCGTAATTCCGCCGCCGGTAAACAGATTGCCGTCACGCACCACCCGATCTTTCACCGCAATCGCGCCCAGTGTCGGCAGCAGATCGTGATACGCCCAATGCGTGGTCGCGCGCTTGCCTTGCAGCAGGCCCGCCGCGCCGAGGACCAGCGAACCGGTGCACACCGATGTCACGTACTTCGCCTGAGCAGCCTGACGCTTGATGAAGTTCAGCGTCACCTCGTCTTCCATCAACGCCCCAACGCCACCACCGCCGGGCACACAGATCACATCCAGATACGGGCAATCCTCGAACGTGATGGTCGGTTTCAGCAGCAGGCCGGTGCTGGCGGTGACCGGCATAAGATCCTTCCAGATCAGATGCACCTGCACGCCCGGCAACGAGGCGAGCACGTCGTACGGCCCGGTCAGGTCAAGTTGCTGAACCTGTGGAAACAATAGAAAACCGATCTGCAGCGTCATTGTTCTTGCTCCATGAAAAGGGGTGGACGGCTTCACTGTAGGCGCGTAGGTTCTGGCGCATACGCCAATCACCCCACGAATTACGCCAAATGCCCAGAGCCATCCACGTACTCGCGTTTGCCAACATGCAGATCCTCGACGTCACCGGACCCTTGCAGGTGTTCGCCTCGGCCAACGACATCGCCCGTCAGCGCGGTTTGCCGATTCCCTACGCGCCGAGCGTGATTGCCAGCGGTGGCGGGGCGGTGATGTCGTCGGCCGGTTTGGCGGTGTTGGCCGAGCCTTTACCGGACGCGGCCAGTGACACCTTGATCATCGCCGGTGGCTGGGGCATTTATCCTGCCGCTGAAGATGTGCTTTTGGTCGATTGGGTACGCGAGCACGGTGCTAAATGTCGGCGCGTGGCCTCGGTGTGCACAGGCGCTTTTTTGCTGGCCGCCAGTGGCTGGCTCGACGGTCGTCGCGTGGTCACCCACTGGACTCGTTGCGAACAACTGGCGCAGCAACACCCCAATTTGCACGTTGAGGCGAATCCGATTTTCATCAACGACGGCCCTGTCTGGACTTCGGCAGGTGTCACCGCCGGCATCGACTTGGCTTTGGCAATGGTCGAAGAAGATCTGGGCAGCGACATCGCATTGGACGTCGCCCGCCATCTGGTGGTGTTCCTCAAGCGCCCGGGCGGGCAGTCACAGTTCAGCGTGACATTGTCGCTACAGAATCAGGGCAATCGTTTTGATGAACTGCACGCCTGGATTGCCGAGAACCTCACCTGCGACCTCGGCGTCCCGACCCTTGCTGAGCAGGCTGGCATGAGCGAACGCAGCTTCGTCCGCCATTACCGCGCCGACACCGGCCAGACCCCGGCGCGAGCGATTGAGCTGATCCGCGTCGAGACGGCGCGGCGACTGTTAAGCGACACCGGATTGCCGGTCAAACGGATCGCGGCCAATTGCGGGTTTGGTAGCGAAGAAACGCTGCGCCGCAGTTTCCTGCGCGCTATTGGCGTAACGCCGCAAGCCTATCGCGAGCGGTTTTCGGTCAGCGCTGCAACAGATCCAGTAATGCCTTGAGGGTTTGTTCAGGGGCTTCCTCGGGAATGTTATGCCCGACACCGGACAATACACGCCGCTCATAGAAACCGGAGAAATGCTCTGCGTCTTCATCCTCTTGTGGTGCAGGGCCGACACCGTCGTCGGCACCGCACAAAGAAATGGTCGGCACGCTAATGGTCGGTTGCAGAGTCAGCAAATCTTCCATCAACTCAAACGCCGGATCTCCCGCGACGTACATGAAGCGGTGGCGATAGGAGTGGATCACCACGTCAACGAAATCAGGGTTGTCGAAGGCAGGCGCAGTCAGGGGAAAACGCTTGGCAGCGTGCGGCCAGGTCGGAGACCAAAGCCTCCAGAGCAGCTCACAAAACTCCCGACGATTGTGCTTCAGGCCCTCAACGCCACGTGGCGTGTGGAAGTAATACTGATACCAGAGCCGATGTTCGGTCTCGGGATCCAACGGTCGAATCGAGTTGGGGATGTCCTGCAGGTTGTAGCCATCACCGGTCACTAAGCCGCGCACTCGTTCCGGAAATAACGCCGCGACGATGCAGGCCGCGCGACCACCCCAGTCATACCCGCAGAGCGTGGCTTGTTCGATGGAGAGTGCATCCATCAAATTCAGCAAATCCTGAGCGAGTGCGGCTTGCTGGCCTGAGCGCAGTGTTTGTGCATCGTTGAAGCGAGTCTGCCCGTAACCGCGCAGGTACGGAACGACGACTCGGTAACCCTGAGCGGCGAGGAACGGCACGATTTCGTCGTAAGCGCGAGGGGAATAGGGGAAGCCGTGAAGGAGGATCACCGGCACACCGGTTTGCGGGCCATGCGCCTCATAGGCAATGGTCAGGCTGGCGGTTTTGCAGAACAGAATCGCTTTTCCACTCATACCGGGCTCCTGTTATCCGAACAGCACCTTCTGCCAATGATCTTCACTGATGATGGCGATCGGCACGCCGCTGTCTCTCAGCTCAACGGCTTTTTTGATCTTCGTACCATAGCTGCTGTGCAGCCACTGTTCATTGCCGATGCTGCCGATCACTAGATAATGGATTTTCTTGCTGACACCTGCACCAATCATTCCGCCGCGTTCTACGATCAGCGATTCACATGCTTTGCGCGGCCCGTAAGCCATAACACCGGTAAACAGAAAAACACGATCGGCACAGTCCAGGTATGGGGCTGGACTATCGAGCGGCAGGCTGTTGGGCACGCTGAAGGTTCGTGCTGCGCCCACTGGCAGGCCGGCGAACTGATGAAGAATCTCCAGCAATTCCACCGATTCATCGGCATCCAATACACCGTCGCTAAGCATGCCCCCAAGACGCTTGTAGAGAATATTTACCACCGGATCCCCCAAGTGAACCAAGTGGGTTTCGATCCATGTCTTGAGAAACTCGGCTTCCTGCTGATTGATCTTGCCATCAGCGGCTAGCCCGGCAGCGACCCCTGCCAGTGCGTCGGCCGAGCGCCTGTCAATCCGCGCTTCGTGAAAGAAACGGCTGTTTTGAAATTCCTGATGCAAATCGACCATCGCTGCTTTTCCTTAAGCCTCGGCTTCCGCCACCTGATTGAAATACTTGCTCCGATCCGGGGTAAACGTCACCAGCATCTTCGTCCGCGAACAGGTCAGCGAGCGCTCCGCAGTCAAATCAATATCCAGATTCTCGCCGCGCAAGCCTTGCCACTGAGCGAGGTATTTCAGCGAGCCGTACTTTTCGTTTTTCTTCAGGCTGCGGCTCACACCACCTTTCCAGCCGAGCACCGGCAATTCGCCGTCGAGGCATTGTTGGGCGATGTGGGGAAAGCGTGCGGCGCGCTGGCGGCCGATTTCCCAGCATTTGATCAGGCCTTTGTCCGCAGCTTCCCAGAGCTGGGTGCGGGTCAGGCCCGTGCGAAGAGGGGAGTCGATGCTGCGCTGGACGTGCTGGGACATTCTGGTTCCTTGAATTCGGGTTTTGTTGGACAGCTCCGCTGTGCCCGTTGCGGTGGATGGTAGGGGCGGATGTAACCGCTGGCAACAAGGTATTTCGGGGTGTAAGTGCAAGTTACGAGGGGAGCTTGGCGTGGTGTTTGTGAGTTTTTTGCGGGCATTGATTTACACAAAGTGTCGCCGCAGGTAACCGCTGCAGGGGGCAGCGCCGAAATTCGGCGCTGGGTAATGTGTGTGGCGTGTAGGCCGGCTTCCCACAAGAGGCGTTTAAAATGCGATTTGTCTGACAGACTCTGACGAAGAGCCGGACGAGTTCAAGGCTGCCACTCACTCTTTTCCCCGCTCAAACGCCGATCCAGAAAGCTCGCCGCACTGATCAGCGCCAGATGCGTCAGCGCTTGCGGCGTATTACCCAAATGCCGGCCATGGCTGTCGAATTCCTCGGCGTACAAGCCCAGCGGATTGGCATAGCGCAGCAATTGCTCAAACTCCAGATGGGCTTTTTCAACCTGTCCCGCGCGAGCCAGGCATTCGACATACCAGAACGAGCACGCGGCGAAGGCGCCTTCGGTGCCGGCCAGACCATCAATATTGCTGTCGTCATTGCGATAGCGGTAAACCATGCCGTCGCGCACCAGATGCTTTTCGATGGCTTCAAGGGTCGAGAGCCAACGCGGATCCTTGGCGCTGACGAAGCGCACCAACGGCATCAACAGCATCGAGCCATCCAGCGCCGTACCACCCTTGTACTGGACGAAATGTCCGCGCTCCTCGTTCCAGAAGTTGTCCCAGATGTCGGCGTAGATCGCCTGTCGGGTCTGGTCCCACTGCGCGAATGGTGCCGGCAGCGAGCGTTTCGAGGCCAAACGAATGGCCCGGTCCAGCGCTACCCAGCACATCAGCCGCGAGTGCAGAAAGTGGTGCTGTTCACCGCGCATTTCCCAAATGCCTACATCCTTGGTCTGCCACGTCTCACAAACTTGATCGACGCCTTCACGCACATGTTTCCAGCCCTCGTGGGAAATCGCGTCGCCATATTTGTTGACCAGATACACCGCGTCCATCAGCTCGCCGAAGATGTCGAGCTGGATCTGGTCATACGCGCCATTGCCGATGCGCACCGGTTTGGCGCCGCCGTGTCCGGACAGGTGATCCAGTTCGGTTTCCGGCAATTCCTGTTGCCCGTCGATGGCGTACAAAATATTCAGTTTCATCGGTTGCCCGTGGCAATCGCTGACCCGTCCTCGCAGCCAGCCCATATAGGCATTGGCTTCGCCGACAAAGCCCAGGCGCATGAACGCGTACACCGTGAACGAGGCGTCGCGGATCCACGTGTAGCGGTAATCCCAGTTGCGTTCGCCGCCCGGCGTTTCCGGTAGACCGAAAGTGGCGGCGGCGAGAATCGCGCCGTGTTTGCGCGACGTCAGCAGTTTCAACGCGAGGGCCGAGCGGTTGACCATTTCGCGCCAGCGTCCGCGGTAAATCGACTGACCGATCCAGTCGCGCCAGAACTTCAGCGTGCGTTCCATGCACAAGTGTCCGGCGCCTTCGGCGAATCGTGGATCATCGGTCGCACCGAGCATGAACGCCGCCGTTTCATCTTGCTTGAGCGTGAATTGCGCCACCGCCGCTTGCTTGTCGATTTGCATCGGCTGGTCCGAAGCCAGGCGCAGTGACGGTTGGCCAGAAGCGCTGAACGTCACGTCTTGTTGATCCATCTGTGCTCGGGTGTCGGCTCGTGCGTAATCGTGGCGCACGGCGCAGCGCATCGTGAAAGTCGCCGAGCCGCTCACGACGCGAACCCGCCGCATCAGTAGCGGCAGAGTGTCGTCACTGTCTCCGATGGGCAGCAGATCGGTCACTTCCACCACCGCCCGCTCGCTCAGCCAGCGGGTTTGCAGCACATTGGTGTCCGGCAGATAGATCTGCTCGCGGCGGGCGTCGGGCAAGTCAGGCGCCAACTGGAAAATCCCCGCATCAGGGCTGTCCAGCAACGCGCAGAAAATCGACGGGCTGTCGAACTCCGGCCAGCAGAAAAAATCCACGCTGCCACGGTCGTTGACCAGTGCTGCACTGCGCATGTCGCCGATGATGCCGTGGGCGTCGATCGGGCTTTGTCGTTCCAGGTGATGCTCAGCCATTGCCGCGAAACTCCGGATAGAGGCTCATGCCGCCGTCGATAAACAGGGTGGTGCCAACGATGTAGTCGGAGGCATCCGAGGCGAGAAAGACCACGGCGTTGGCGACGTCTTGCGCCTCGCCGATGCGCCCGTAGGGGATCAGCTCCAGCAGCTTTTCGGCGGACGGACCTTCGGTGGCGTCTTTATTGATTGCCGTGCGAATCGCTCCCGGCGCGATGCCGTTGATGCGAATGCGTTGATGGCTGACTTCCTGCGCGAGGGTTTGCATCAACTGGTCGACGCCGCCCTTGGACGCGGCGTAATTGACATGCCCGGCCCAGGGAATGCGCTGGTGCACCGAACTCATGTGGATGATTTTGCCGGCGGCGCGGGACACGCCTTCGCGAATGCCCTGGCGATTGAAGATGCGCAGGGCGGCGCGAGCGCAGAGGAACTGCCCGGTGAGGTTGACGCCGATCACCGCGTTCCAGTCGTCCAGCGACATGTCGACCGCGGCGGCGTCTTTTTGCAGACCGGAATTGGCCACCAGAATATCCAGTGAGCCGAAGGCATCGAGGGTCTGGGCGAATAATCGCTCGACCTCGTCTTCTTTCGACACATCCGCACCGATGGCGATGGCCTGGCCACCGCCAGCGATGATCTGTCGGGCCAGTGCTTCGGCCGGTTCTGCCTGACGGTTGTAGTTGATGACAACTGCCGCGCCGGCTGCGGCGAGGGCTTTGGCGGCGGCGTGGCCGATGCCGGAGCTGGCGCCGGTGATCAGGGCAACTTGTCGGGCGAGGGAGATTTGCATGCAGGGTCGCGCCTTGAGTGAGGGCCTACTTAGCTGACCGGTTGCCAATAGTGAGAGTTCATTCGGCAGAAAGGGCTGTGGTGTTTTCGCCGACGCTTTCGCGAGCAGGCTCGCTCCCACACTGGATCGGCGTCGTACACAAATCCTCCTGTGGGAGCGAGCCTGCTCGCGAAGGGGCCTTCACATTCCACCAACAATTCCCCGCTTCCCCGACACCCGACCCTATGGCAACTTGGCGGCCCTTGACGAGGCTGCAACCCATGGCAAACCCCTACCGCGAATTATTCACCGCCCCCGGCGCACGCAATTTTGTGTTGGCCGGGATGATCGCGCGCATGCCGATCTCCATGACCGGTATCGGCGTGATCACTATGCTCTCGCAGTTGAAGGGCGGCTACGCGTTGGCCGGTGCGGTGGCGGCGACGTTCGCACTGGCCACGGCGTTTTGTGCGCCACAGGTTTCGCGGCTGGTTGACCGCTTCGGTCAGGGGCGGATTCTGCCGGTATCGGCATTGATCGGCGGCGGCGCACTGCTGATGTTGCTGCTGTGCACGCGGTTACAGGCGCCGAACTGGACGCTGTTCATCTTCGCCGCACTGGCCGGTTGCATGCCGAGCATGTCGGCGATGGTGCGCGCACGCTGGACCGAGATCTATCGTGGCCAGCCGCAATTACAGACCGCGTATGCGCTGGAATCGGTGCTTGATGAGGTCTGTTTTATTGTCGGTCCGCCGCTGTCGGTGGGGTTGTGTGTGGCAGTGTTCCCCGAGGCCGGGCCGTTGGCGGCGTTGTTGGCGCTCGCTATTGGTGTCACGGCTTTCGTCGCCCAGCGCAGCACCGAGCCGCCGGTGCACCCGCATGCGTCCGAACATCACGCCTCGATCATTGGTTCGACTGACGTTCAGTTGTTGTTGGCGCTGATGATCGCCATGGGCGTTATCGTCGGCGTCATCGACGTGGTCAGCGTCGCGTTTGCCCAACAACAGGGGCAACCGGCGGCGGCGAGTATTGTGTTGTCGGTGTACGCCATCGGTTCGTGCCTGGCGGGCATCGCCTTCGGTGCCATGCGCTCGAAGTTGCCGTTGCCGCAACTGTTTTTGTATGGCGGCGTGGCGACAGCGGTGACGACGTTGCCGCTGTTGCTGGCGAGCAATATTTTTGGCTTGTCGCTGGCCGTGTTCATTGCCGGGTTGTTCTTCTCGCCGACGCTGATTGTGGCGATGGCGTTGATCGAACGCATCGTGCCGCCCGCCAAACTGACTGAAGGCCTGACCTGGCTGGTCACCGGTTTGAGTATCGGCGTGGCCATCGGGGCTGCCGGCTCCGGTTGGCTGGTGGACGCTTTCGGTGCGCGCAGCGGTTTCTGGCTGGCGATTGCGGCGGGGGCGGTGGTGCTGGGTTCGGCGGTACAGAGTTACCGCCATCTGAAATGAAATTTCCATTGTGGGAGCGAGCCTGCTCGCGAAAGCGGTGTGTCAGGCAACATTCAGATTGAATGTGAAATGGCTTTCGCGAGCAGGCTCGCTCCCAAAGGATTTGCAGTGTTACCAGCCCCGTCCCGAGTTGACCCAGAAATTCACCGACAGTGAAGTCGACACCGACTCCACCTGATGGAACCAGCCCTCCGGCAGGAACAGCAAATCCCCAGCCTCCAGCGTTACGCGCAGGAAGGTTACGTCCCGAGCGGCGGGGAAGCGCTCGTAGTCCGGCGCATCCGGGTTGAAATCGCAACCGTCCAGACCGCCCTTGGGTGCCGTCGACCAGGTGCCCAAGGCTTCACGATGATGCGGTGCGGCGAGGGTGAATTTCTTCTGCCCCCAGACCTGCGCGAAGAGGTTGTCGGTGTCGGCACGATGCAACGGCGTCAATGTGCCTTTCGGCCCGATCCAGATACGCGGCGGGATGAATAACGAGGCGTCGAAGTAGGCCGGGTATTTGATCTGTTGCATCAGCTGCGCCGGCAGGCTGTTGTTGCCCATGTAGGCGGGTGGTTCGCCATTCGCACCTTTGACCGCCGGCTTGTCCAGCGAGGCGATGAAGTCGGCCATCGACGTGGAGCGAAAATCACGTTCGGTGGAGAAGGTTTTCTTCACGTAGTCGCCATGGCGGGTGATGCCTTGCAGCTCGGCGAAATGCACCAGCGATTCTTCCCGGCTGAGCTTGAACAGTGGCCAGTCCTGCAGCGCATTGCTGATCACTACGGGAATGCCATTGGGCAGATAGCGGCTTTTGAACTCGGTGACCGACAGTTCGCTGCGCGCAAGGCGTTCGATGCTGCTTTGGGTCGGCAGGCTGGCGGTGAGTTTTTCACTGAAGCGCGGCGGGGTCGGGTAGCGCTTGTTCATGTCGACTTTTTCCGCCACGGCGCCACCGTGCATCGCATGCTCGATGATCTGCGGCAGCATGGTTGCCAGGCCCATGTTGCCGCCGATTTTCAGGCGCCCGCTGGCGAACAGCTCTTCGACGTTGGCCATGCCGCTCATGATCCCGAGGAAATCGCGCTCGGCGACTTCAATGGTCACGTCCGGGCTGGCGTGGCGTCCGGGCACGGTGCGACTGCTGGCCTTGACCTCGGACCAGTAGGCCTGCTGCGGGCCGAACACGAATTGAAACACGCCTTCGATGCCGACGGCGCCGGCATTGGCGAACAGTTTGCCCAGGATGCTCTGCAGGTCCACGGTGATCCCTCATTATTGGTTTTGGCCTGAACAGTTAACGAGCGCCTGTTGGGGGAATTTACCGGTCGATGACTAATTTGCCCGGCGCGGGATCCGTCTCTCTCTACAGATGAATTTTTCGAGGAGCGCGTGGTGACCAAGCTGACCCTGCTGTGCCTGCCGTATTCCGGCGCCAGTGCCATGGTCTACAGCCGCTGGCGGCCGAAGCTGCCGCAATGGCTGCACTTGCAACCGGTTGAGCTGCCGGGGCGTGGCGCACGTTTTGGTGAGCCGCTGCACACCGATATGCGGGGGCTGGCGATGCAACTGGCCAAGGAATTGCGCCCGACACTCAATGCCCCTTATGCGCTGTTCGGTCATAGTCTGGGCGCGTTGCTGGCCTGCGAAATGGCGCACGCCCTGCGTGCGCTGGGTTGTCCGGAGCCGGTGGCGATGTTCGCTTCCGGCACGGCGGCGCCGACCTTGCGCGCCGATTACGATCGCGGCTTCGCCGACCCCAAGACTGACGCCGAGTTGATCGAGCAGTTGCGTACACTCAATGGCACCAGCGAGGAAGTGCTGGCCAACGAAGAGCTGATGAGCCTGACCCTGCCGATCCTGCGCGCGGATTTTCAACTGTGCGGCAAGTTCGAGCCGCTGGCGCGCCCGCTACTCAACTGCCCGGTGCATGTGCTCGGCGGCAAGGCTGACCGCGCTACCACTGAGCAACTGATCGGCTGGAGCAAGGAAACCCGTGGCAGCTTCTCGGTGGATATGCTCGCCGGTGGGCACTTCTTTATTCATGAGCATGAAGCGAAGGTATTGAAGGTGATCAAGGATCAGCTCGACGTGCACCATCGCCGCCATGCCATGGCCGCGACTGCCTGACCACTCAAACCTGTGGGAGCGAGCCTGCTCGCGAAGGGGTCATGTCAGTCAACATCTGCACTGACAGGCACACCGCTTTCGCGAGCAGGCTCGCTCCCACAGGGTTTTGTGCAGATCTGAAATTCCCCGCTCTACCTCCCGCCTGACAGTTATTCTCATTCTCTAATTTTTCCGGTCTGCATTCGTTTTATAGGGATGACGTGCCTTTGTGCTTCCTGCCTACTGATCCGGATGCTGAGAAATGAATGCTGAAGACTCCTTGAAACTTGCTCGCCGGTTTATCGGGTTGCCCCTGGAAAAGCGCCAGATGTTCCTCGCGGCCCTGCAAAAGGAGGGTGTGGATTTCGCCCGGTTTCCGATCCCGGCCGGGATCGAAGCCGAGGATCGCCAGGCGTTGTCCTACGCGCAGCGACGCATGTGGTTTCTCTGGCAACTCGATCCGCAGAGCGGTGCCTACAACCTGCCGGGCGCAGTGCGCCTGAGCGGTCGCCTGAACCTCGGCGCGCTGGAGCAAGCCTTCGCCAGCCTGGTCGAGCGTCACGAAACCCTGCGCACGGTGTTCCAGCGCCAAGCGGACGACAGTTTGCTGCAAGTGCCGGCCAGTGCGCCGTTGCTGATCAAGCATGAAGACTTCAGTGCGCTGCCGGCCCTCGAGCGTGAGCAGGCCGTGGTCCGCGCCGCCGAGCTGCAATCGGTGTTGCCGTTCGATCTGGCCGTCGGTCCGCTGCTGCGGGTCACCTTGCTCAAGCTCGCCGAGCAGGAACATGTCCTGCTGCTGACCCTGCACCACATCGTTTCCGATGGCTGGTCGATGAACGTGCTGATCGACGAGTTCATTCGTTGCTACGACGCGTTCGATGCCGGCCAGCAGCCGCAACTGGCCGCGTTGCCGATCCAGTACAGCGACTATGCCTTGTGGCAGCGCCGTTGGCTGGAGGCGGGCGAACAGGCGCGCCAACTCGATTACTGGCAAGCACAACTGGGCGACGAACACCCGGTGCTGGAGCTGCCGCTGGATCATGCCCGCCCGGCGATGCCGAGCTATCGCGGCACCCGTTACGAATTCGCCATCGATGGCCAACTGGCCGAGCAACTGCGCAACACCGCGCAGCAGCATCAGGTCACCCTGTTCATGTTGTTGCTCGGTGCCTTCAACGCGCTACTGCATCGCTATACCGGTCAGATCGACATCCGTGTCGGCGTGCCGATTGCCAACCGTAACCGTGGCGAAATCGAAGGGCTGATCGGCTTCTTCGTCAACACCCAAGTGCTGCGCACCCAACTGGACGGGCAGACGCGGGTCGACGATCTGCTGCGCGCGATCAAGGAAACCGCGCTTGGCGCTCAGGCGCATCAGGATTTGCCGTTCGAGCAACTGGTCGAAGCGCTGAAACTGGAGCGCAGCCTCAGTCACACGCCGCTGTTCCAGGTGATGTACAACCACCAGCCGCAAGTGGCCGATATTGCCCGCCTCAGCACGGCGTCCGGCCTGGTGCTCGACAGCCTCGACTGGCAGAGCCGCACCACCCAGTTCGACCTGACCCTCGATACCTACGAGAAGGGCGGAAAACTGCATGCCGCACTGACTTACGCCAGCGACTTGTTCGAGGCTTCAACCATCGAGCGCATGGCGCGCCACTGGTTGCGCTTGCTCTCGGCCATGGTCGCCGCTCCGGCGCAACGCGTCGGCGAATTGCCGCTGCTGGAAGCCGAGGAACAGCACACGCTGGTGCACGGCTGGAACAACGCTCACGCGGTTTACCCGACCGAAACACCGATCCATCAACTGATCGAAGCGCAGGTCGCGCGCACGCCGAATGCGCCGGCGCTGGTGTTCGGCGAGCAGACCCTGAGCTACGCCGAACTGGATGCCCGCGCCAACCGCCTCGCGCATTTGCTGCGTGAGCGAGGTGTGCGGGCCGACAGTCTGGTCGGTGTGTGCGCCCTGCGTTCGGTGGAAATGGTCGTCGCGCTGCTGGCGATTCTCAAGGCTGGCGGCGCTTATGTGCCACTCGATCCGGAGTACCCGCAGGAACGTCTGGCCTACATGATCGAGGACAGCGGCATCACCTTGCTGCTGACTCAGGATGCTTTGCGGGCATCGCTGCCGACTGACGGCGTGCAGGTCATCACGCTGGATCAGCCGGGCCTGCTCGACAGCTTCAGCGACAGCCGCCCGGACGTCAGCGTCGATCCGCTGAACCTGGCCTATGTGATTTACACCTCCGGCTCTACCGGTAAACCGAAAGGCGCCGGCAACAGTCACGCCGCGCTGGTCAACCGTTTGTGCTGGATGCAGGACGCCTACGGTCTCGACGCCAGCGATTCGGTGTTGCAGAAAACCCCGTTCAGTTTCGACGTGTCGGTATGGGAATTTTTCTGGCCGCTGCTGACCGGCGCGCGTCTGGTGGTTGCCGCGCCGGGTGCGCACCGCGATCCGCTGCAACTGATCGACATCATCAACCGCCACGGCATCAGTACGTTGCACTTTGTGCCGTCGATGTTGCAGGCGTTCATTCACGAGGCGGGCGTGGAAAGCTGCGTGGGCCTCAAGCGCATCGTCTGCAGCGGTGAAGCGCTGCCGCTGGACGCGCAGCTGCAAGTCTTCGCCAAACTGCCGAACGCCGGCCTCTACAACCTCTACGGCCCGACCGAAGCGGCCATCGACGTGACCCACTGGACCTGCGTTGACGAAGGCGCCGACAGCGTGCCGATCGGCCGGCCGATCGCCAACCTGCGCACCCACGTCCTCGACGCCGAGCTGCTGCCGGTACCGAGCGGCGTGGCCGGCGAACTGTACCTGGGCGGCGCCGGGCTGGCGCGCAGTTATCACCAGCGTCCGGCGCTGACTGCCGAGCGTTTTGTGCCGTGCCCGTTCCATGACGGCGCGCGCCTGTACCGCACCGGTGACCGTGTGCGCCAGCGCGCCGACGGTGTGATCGAATACCTCGGTCGTCTCGACCATCAAGTGAAGCTGCGCGGTCTGCGCATCGAATTGGGCGAAATCGAAACCCGGTTGATGCAGCATCCGCTAGTGCGCGAAGCGGTGGTGCTGGTGCAGGGCGGCAAACAGCTGGTCGCGTATCTGGTGCTGGAACAGGCTCAGCCGGACGAACAGTGGCAGCAGGACGTCAAGGCGTGGCTGCTCGGCAGCCTGCCGGAATTCATGGTGCCGACCTACCTGATGACACTGGCCAAACTGCCGGTCACCGCCAACGGCAAACTCGACCGTAAAGCCTTGCCGCAACCGGACGCCTCGCCGCAACAGGCGTTCGTCGCGCCGCAGGATGCGCTGCAAAAAGCCTTGGCGGCGATCTGGGAAGACGTGCTCGGCCTTGAGCGCGTGGGTCTGGAAGACAACTTCTTTGAACTGGGCGGCGACTCGATCATCTCGATTCAAGTGGTCAGCCGTGCGCGGCAGGCCGGGATTCGCGTCAGCCCGCGCGACCTGTTCCAGTACCAGACGGTGCGCAGCCTTGCGCTGGTGGCGACACTCGACCATCAGACCTCAGTGGATCAGTCGCCGGTGACCGGCAACGCCGTGCTCGGGCCGATCCAGCAGCATTTCTTCAGTCGCGCGATGCCGCTGCGAGAACACTGGAACCAGTCGCTGCTGCTGACCCCGCGCGACACCTTGAATGCGCAGTGGCTGGATGCCGCGCTGACGCAGGTGATCAATCATCACGACGCCTTGCGCCTGCGCTTTGTCGAAAGCGCCGACGGCTGGCAGCAAAGCCATGGCCCGCTGGTGGACAGCGCTGACCTGTGGTTGCGTGATGCCGAGTCGGCGGAACAGTTGCAGGCGTTGTGCAACGAAGCCCAACGCAGCCTTGATCTGCAAAACGGTCCGCTGCTGCGCGCACTGCTGGTGACGCTGACCGATGGCTCTCAGCGCCTGGCCCTGATCATTCACCACTTGGCAGTGGACGGCGTTTCCTGGCGGGTGCTGCTGGAAGATCTGCAGCAGGCGTACGAGCAATTGGCGGCGGGCGGCGGTATTCAGTTGCCGGCCAAGACCAATGCCTTCCAGAACTGGACCGCGCGCCTCGAAAGCGCCGCTTCACGCTTCGACGAACAACTGGCTTACTGGAAAGCCCAGCATCAGGGCGCGACGGACCTGCCGTGCGAACGTCCCGATGGCAGCCTGCAAAACCTGCACGGCGAGAAAATCGAATGGCGCCTCGACGCCGAGCGCACCCGACAGTTGCTGCAACAGGCACCGGCTGCTTATCGCACGCAGGTCAACGACCTGCTACTGACCGCATTGGCCCGCACTATCAGCCGCTGGAGCCAGCAGCCGGGCACGCTGATCGAGCTCGAAGGCCATGGTCGCGAGGACCTGTTCGATGACATCGACCTGACCCGCACCGTGGGTTGGTTCACCAGTCTGTTCGCGGTCAAGCTGACGGCTAGCGACGATCTCGACGGTTCGATCAAGGCGATCAAGGAGCAACTGCGCGCCGTGCCGGACAAAGGTCTGGGCTACGGCGTGCTGCGTTATCTGGCGGCACCGGCGGTGCGCGCCGAACTGGCGGAGTTGGCGCCGCCACGGATTACCTTCAACTACCTCGGCCAGTTCGATCGTCAGTTCGACGACGCGGCGCTGTTCCTACCTTCTGCCGAAACCAGTAGCATCGCGCAGGATCCGGCCGCGCCTCTGGCCAACTGGCTGACCGTGGAAGGTCAGGTGTATGGCGGTGAGTTGTCGATGAGCTGGGGTTTCAGCCGCGAAATGTTCGACAGCACTACCGTGCAGAAACTGGTGGATCAGTACGCTATCGAACTGCAAGCGCTGATCGAGCATTGCTGCACGCTCCAAGCCGCACAGGCAACGCCGTCGGACTTCCCACTGGCCCGCGTGACGCAGGCGCAACTGGATGCTTTGCCGGTACCGGCAGGTTTGCTCGATGATGTTTATCCATTGTCGCCGATGCAACAGGGTCTGCTGTTCCACACCCTCTATGAACAAGCCGCGGGTGAGTACATCAACCAGTTACGCGTCGATGTGCAGGGTATCGACCCTGAGCGTTTCCGCGCCGCGTGGCAGGCCACCGTCGATGCGCAGGACATTCTGCGCAGCGGTTTCGTCTGGCAGGGTGAGCTGGCGCAGCCGCTGCAGATCGTCCACAAGCAGGTGCAACTGCCGTTCAGCACGCTGGACTGGCGCGACCGTGACGATCAGCCCACGGCGCTCGCGGTGTTGGCCGATGCCGAGCGTCAGCAAGGTTTCGATCTGAGCTGTGCACCGTTACTGCGTCTGCTGCTGGTGCAGACCGGCGCCGAGCAATGGCACCTGATTTACACCCATCACCACATCCTCATGGACGGCTGGAGCAACTCGCAGTTGCTCGGCGACGTCTTGCAGCGCTACAGCGGCCGCACGCCGGTGACTGGCGGCGGTCGTTACCGCGATTACATCGCCTGGCTGCAACGCCAGGACGGCCAACTGAGTGAGGATTTCTGGAACGGCCAATTGGCCGCCCTGCAAGAGCCGACGCGACTGGCCCGCGCAGCCACCGCTGGCGAGGTCCAGAGCGGTCACGGTGATCACTACCTGACGCTGGATGCGCAACGCACGCAAGCGCTGGAAACCTTTGCCCGCCAGCAAAAAGTCACCGTCAACACCTTGGTGCAAGCGGCGTGGCTGCTGTTGCTGCAACGCTACACCGGCCACGAAGCCGTGGCGTTCGGTGCGACCGTGGCCGGGCGTCCGGCGGATCTGCCGGGCATCGAGCAGCAGGTCGGTCTGTTCATCAACACCTTGCCGGTTATCGGCGCGCCGCGTCCGGATCAAAGCGTTGGCAGTTGGCTGCAAGCGGTACAGGCGCAAAACCTCAGCCTGCGCGACTTCGAGCACACGCCACTGGCGGACATCCAGCGTTGGGCCGGGCAGGGCGGTGAAGCACTGTTCGACAACATTCTGGTATTCGAAAACTACCCGATTGCCCAGGCGCTGAGTCAGGCCGGGCAAGGGCTGACATTCGGTGATGTCGGCAATCTCGAACAAACCCATTACGCGCTGAGCGTGGCGGTCACCCTCGGTCAGCAGTTGGCGTTGCACTACAGTTTCGATCGCGGCCAGTTCGCCAGCGATGTCATCGCCGGCATCAGTGCGCACCTGCTGCAATTGCTTGAGCAGTTCGCCGTGTCGGCCGAGCGCAACCTCGGTGAAATCGCTTTGGCGGACGCTCAAGAGCATGCGCGCCAGCAAGCTGAAAACCAGCCGCAGCCTTACCCGCTGGACATCGGCGTGCATCAGCGCATTGCCGCGCTGGCCGCAGAAAATCCGCAACGCACGGCGGTGATCTTCAACGGTCAGCGTTTCAGCTACGGTGAGATCGATCAGCGCGCCAACCAACTGGCACACGCGCTGATCGCCCGTGGCGTCGGCGCGGAAACCCGCGTTGGCGTAGCGCTGCCGCGCAGTGAGTCGGTGATCGTCGCGCTGCTGGCCGTGCTCAAGGCGGGCGGCGCTTATGTGCCGCTGGACACCAGCTATCCGCGCGAACGCCTTGCCTATCTGATCGAAGATTCCGGGCTGGCGCTGCTGATCAGCGACTCGTCGGTGTCGGCGCAATTGCCGGTCGATGAATCGGTGCCGCTGCTGGAACTTGATCGTCTCGATTTGCGCGAGTTACCGATCAAGGCGCCGGCGGTGCAACTCGATCCGCACAACCTCGCCTACGTGATCTACACCTCCGGTTCCACCGGCCATCCGAAAGGCGTCAGCGTCGCCCACGGCCCGCTGGCCATGCACTGCCAGGCCATCGGCCAACGCTATGAAATGCGTGAAAGTGACTGCGAATTTCACTTCATGTCGTTCGCCTTTGACGGTGCCCACGAACGCTGGCTGACCAGCCTGACCCACGGCGCGTCGCTGCTGATTCGCGACGACACGTTGTGGACTCCGGAGCAGACCTACAACGCGATGATCGAACACGGCGTGACCGTCGTCGCATTCCCGCCGGTGTACTTGCAACAACTGGCCGAACACGCCGAGCGCGTCGGCAATCCGCCGAAAGTGCGCATCTATTGCTTCGGTGGTGATGCAGTGCCGAGCGCCAGTTTCGAGCGAGTCAAACGCGCGCTTGATCCGGACTACATCATCAACGGTTACGGCCCGACCGAAACCGTGGTCACGCCGCTGATCTGGAAGGCTGGTCGCGAAGTGCCGTGTGGCGCCGCGTACGCGCCAATCGGCAGCCGCATCGGTGACCGCAGCGCCTACGTGCTCGACGCCGATCTGAACCTGCTGCCGCAAGGCATGGCCGGCGAGTTGTACCTGGGTGGTACAGGGCTGGCGCGGGGTTATCTGAACCGTCCGGGGCTGACTGCCGAGCGCTTTGTGGCTGATCCGTTCAGCACCAACGGCGGTTTGCTTTATCGCACTGGCGACCTGGTGCGTCAGCGCGCCGATGGTACGTTCGACTACCTGGATCGCATCGACAATCAGGTGAAGATTCGCGGTTTCCGCATTGAGCTGGGCGAAGTCGAAGCAGCCCTGCAAGCGCTCGACGGCGTGCGCGAAGCGGTGGTCGTGGCGCAGGAAGGCAGCGCCGGCAGTGGCAAGCGTCTGGTGGCGTACGTGGTCGGCGATGCAAGCCGTGCCGACTTCACCGATCAACTGCGTGCACAACTCAAGGCGACGTTGCCAGCGCACATGGTGCCGGCGTATGTGCTGCGTCTGGAGCGCATGCCGCTGACGCCGAACGGCAAACTGGATCGCAAGAACCTGCCGAAACCGGACGTCAGCCAACTGCAGCAAACTTACGTTGCACCGCAAACGGCTCTGGAGCAGCAACTGGCAACGATCTGGCAAGACGTGCTCAAGCTTGAGCAAGTGGGCGTCAGCGACAACTTCTTCGAGCTGGGCGGCGACTCGATCATTTCGATTCAGGTGGTCAGCCGCGCGCGGCAGGCCGGGATTCGCTTTACACCGAAAGACCTGTTCCAGCATCAAACCATTGCGGCGCTGGCCGTGGTCGCGCAGACCGGTGACGCGTTGCAAGTGATCGATCAACAACCGGTGACGGGCAGCACAGCGTTGCTGCCGATCCATCAGCAATTCTTCGCGCAGGCGATTCCTGACCGTCATCACTGGAACCAGTCGGTGATGCTCAAGCCAACGCAGGCGCTGGACGCGCAATTGCTGGAACAAGCACTCGATGCCTTGGTGCTGCATCACGACAGCTTGCGTCTGGACTTTGTCGAGCAGGCTGATGGTTGGGTCGCGCAATACCGTGATGTGGTAACGCAAGCGGGTGAGACCATTCTGTGGCAAGTCGAGGTCGCTGACCTTGCAGCCCTGGAAGCGCTGGGCGACAAGGCGCAACGCAGCCTGCAACTGAGCGGTGGCTCGCTGATTCGCGCGGTGCTGGCGAACCTCGCTGACGGCAGTCAGCGTCTACTGCTGATCGTCCATCACCTGGTGGTCGACGGCGTGTCATGGCGGATCCTGTTCGAAGACCTGCAAAACGCTTACCGGCAGATCCTCGCGGGTAACCCCGTGCAATTGCCGGCCAAGACCAGCGCGGTCAAAGCCTGGGCGGCAGCGTTGCAGGACTATGCGGCAACCCCGGCGCTGCAAACCGAACTGGGCTTCTGGCAGCAGCAGTTGCAGGGCGCTTCGACTGCTTTGCCTTACGACCATCCGCGCGGCGGGCAGCAACACGATCAGGCGCTGACGATCCGCAGCAAACTGGACAAAGCCCTGACCCGTCAACTCTTGCAGGATGCGCCACAGGCCTATCGCACGCAGGTCAACGATCTGCTGCTGACGGCACTGGCGCGAGTGATGGTGCGCTGGACCGGTGCTGACAACGCGTTGGTCTTGCTTGAGGGCCACGGTCGCGAAGACCTCTTCGACAGCATTGACCTGACCCGCACCGTCGGCTGGTTCACCAGTGTGTTCCCGGCGCGTCTGTCGCCGGTGGCCGAACTGGGGGCTTCGCTGAAACAGGTCAAGGAGCAACTGCGGGCTATTCCGCACAAAGGCATCGGCTTCGGTGCGCTGGCGCACCTGGGCGATGAACAGGCTCGCGAAACCCTGCAGGCCTTGCCGGCGCCGCGCCTGACCTTCAACTATCTGGGCCAGTTCGACGGTAGCTTCGATGCGGCCGACCAAGCCTTGTTCGTACCGACCAGCGAAGCTGGCGGTGCCGAAGTCAATATGCAAGGGCCGCTGGGCAATCCGCTGGCGCTGAACGGCAAAGTCTTCGGCGGAGAACTGGACCTGAGCTGGACCTACAGCGGCGCCATGTTCGACGCGGCGACCATTCAGCGTCTGGCCGATGACTACCTGCAAGAGCTGACCGCACTGATCGGCCATTGCTGCGACACCGGCAACCGTGGCGTGACGCCGTCGGACTTCCCGCTGGCGCACCTGTCGCAAGCGCAACTGGATGCGCTGGTGCTCGAGCCGCAAGGCATCGATGACATCTATCCACTGTCGCCGATGCAGCAGGGCATGCTGTTCCACACCTTGCTCGAACACGGCAATGGCGACTACGTCAACCAGATGCGTCTGGACGTCGATGGCGTTGATCCACAGCGCTTCCGCGCCGCGTGGCAAGCGGTGGTGGATGCGCACGATATTCTGCGCAGCGGCTTCTTCTGGCAGGGCGACTTGCCGCAACCGGTGCAAGTGGTGCAGCGCCAGGTGGACGTGCCGTTCAGCGTGCTCGACTGGAACGGCAAGGTTGATCTGGAGGCGGCGCTGCAAACCCTGGCTGACGAGGAGCGAGCGCTGGGCCTGGACCTGACCTGCGCGCCGCTGTTGCGCCTGGTACTGGTGCGCACGGCGACTGATCGTCATCACCTGATCTACACCAACCACCACAGCCTGATGGACGGCTGGAGCAGCGCGCAATTGCTCGGCGAAGTGTTGCAGCACTATCGCGGCGAAGCGGTGCCGCGCCCGGCGGGTCGCTATCGCGATTACATCGGTTGGCTACAACGTCAGGATGCGACGGCGGCTGAAGCCTACTGGCTGGCGACGCTGGGCAATCTGCACGAGCCGACGCGTCTGGCCAATGCCATTGCGCGGCCAATCGACGCTTTGCCAAGTGTCGGTTATGGCGACCATTATCAGGTGCTGGACGCCGACCTGAGCGTACGTCTGGGTGAATTTGCCCGTGCTTCGAAAGTCACCGTCAACACGCTGGTGCAAGCCGCGTGGCTGTTGCTGTTGCAGCGTTACACCGGCAAAGACTGCGTGGCGTTCGGTGCGACCGTGGCTGGGCGTCCGGCGGATCTGCCGGGCGCCGAAGAACAGATCGGACTGTTCATCAACACCTTGCCAGTGGTGGCCGCGCCGCAAGCGCAGCAAAGTCTGGCGAGTTGGCTGCAAGCCGTGCAGGCGCAGAACCTCGCGTCGCGTGAGTTCGAGCACACGCCGCTGGCGGACATTCAGCGCTGGGCCGGGCAGGGCGGTGACGCGTTGTTCGACAGCCTGATGGTGTTCGAGAACTACCCGATTGGCGAAGCGCTGGAGCGCGGCGCCCCGCAGGGGTTGCGTTTCGGTGCGGTGGTCAATCAGGAGCAGACCAACTATCCGTTGACGCTGCTGGTGAGCATGGGCGCGCAACTGTCGGTGCATTTCAGCTATCAGCGCGACAGCTTCGCCCCGGCCAGCGTGGCGCAGTTGGGCGCGAGTCTGCAGCGTTTGCTGACGCAGATGGCTGCAGCAGGTGAACGCTCGTTGAGCGAGTTGAACCTGATCGATAATGTCACGAGCGTCGACACCGATTTCGTCACCGAGCTGTGCATTCATCAAGGCATTGCCCGCCAAGTGGCAACAACCCCGGATGCGCTGGCGGTGACCTTCGCCGATACGCGACTGACCTACGCCGAACTGGACGCGCGAGCCAACCGTCTCGCGCACAAACTGATCGAGTTGGGTGTCGGCCCGGAAGTGCGCGTGGGCGTGGCGATGCCGCGTTCCGAGCAGTTGCTGATTGCCTTGCTGGCGGTGCTCAAATCCGGTGGCGCCTATGTGCCGCTGGACCCGGATTACCCGGCTGATCGCGTTGCCTACATGCTCGAAGACAGCCGTGCGCGGGTGTTGCTCACTGAGCAAGCGGTCGCTGCGACGCTGAGCGTGCCGGGCGATACGCAAGTGCTGCTGATGGATCAGGTTTCGCTGAGCGGTTATTCAGCCGTCGCACCGCAAACCAACGTGCAGCCGGACAACCTCGCCTATGTGATCTATACCTCCGGCTCCACTGGCAAACCGAAAGGCGTGGCGATTGCCCATCGCAACGTCATGGCGCTGATCGACTGGTCGGCCAAGGTTTACAGCCGCGCCGATATTCAAGGCGTGCTGGCCTCGACTTCGGTGTGCTTCGACCTGTCGGTGTGGGAGTTGTTTGTCACATTGGCCAACGGCGGCTCGCTGATCATTGCGCGTAACGCTTTGGAGCTGGCGAGCCTGCCGGCGCGCGATCAGGTCCGCCTGATCAACACCGTGCCGTCGGCCATCGCTGCACTACAACGCGCCGCTCAGATTCCGTCGAGCGTGCGCATCATCAATCTGGCTGGCGAGCCGCTCAAGCAAGGCCTGGTCGACGCGCTGTATCAGCAGTCGACGGTCGAGCACGTTTACGACCTGTACGGCCCGTCGGAAGACACCACTTATTCGACCTGGACCCGCCGCATCGCCGGTGGCCAGCCGCGCATCGGTCGTGCTCTCGAGCACAGCGTCAGCCATTTGCTCGACGCCGATCTGCAAGCTGTGCCGCAAGGAGTTTCCGCTGAGCTGTACCTGTCCGGCGCCGGTATCACCCGCGGTTATCTGGGGCGTGCGGCGATGACCGCCGAGCGCTTTGTGCCGAACCCATTCGTCGGCAATGGCGAGCGCATGTACCGCACCGGCGACCTGATTCGTGAACGCGAAGAGGACGAGCTGGAGTACATGGGCCGGATCGACCATCAGGTGAAAATTCGTGGATTCCGCATCGAACTGGGGGAGATCGAGGCGCGATTGCTCGCGCAACCGGCGGTCACCGAAGCAGCGGTGCTGGCCATCGAAAGCGAAACCGGTGCGCAACTGGTGGCCTACGTGGTCGCACCACAACTGGATCTGTACGACGGCGAAGCGCAGCGGCAACTGCGCGACGGACTAAAGACTGGCCTCAAGTCTTCGTTACCTGACTACATGATTCCCGCGCACCTGCTGTTCCTTGAGCAGTTGCCACTGACGCCCAACGGCAAACTCGACCGCAAGGCCCTGCCAGCGGTGGATGCCAGCCAGATGCAGGCCGCGTATGTCGCGCCGCAGAGTGAGCTTGAGCAGCAGGTCGCGGCGATCTGGCAGCAAGTGCTCGAGGTTCAACGCATTGGTCTGAACGATCACTTCTTCGAACTGGGCGGGCACTCGCTGCTGGCGGTCAACGTGGTGTCGCGCATGGCCCTTGAACTGGGCCTGACGCTGACCCCGCAACTGTTATTCCAGCACCCCGTCCTGAGTGACTTCGTCGCTCGACTCGATACAGGAGGCGGGGCAATCAACGAACAGAAACTGAGCAAGCTGGAAGCCCTGCTTGACGATATGGAGGAAGTCTGATGGACAAGAGTGTTGCTTTGAGGGTAGCCAAGCGCTTTATCACTCTGCCGCTGGACAAACGTAAGCTGTACCTGGAAAAGATGCTCGAAGAGGGCGTCTCTCCGGCCAACCTGCCGATCCCGGAAACACGTTCCGGGTTTGCCGCCATTCCTCTGTCGTACGCTCAGGAACGCCAACTGTTCCTCTGGCAAATGGACCCGCACAGCACCGCGTATCACATCCCCAGCGCCTTGCGCCTCAAGGGCCAGCTGGACGTCGCGGCGCTGGAGCGCAGCTTCAATGCCGTGGCGGCGCGCCATGAAAGTTTGCGCACCACGTTTGCCGAGCACGGCGAAACCTTCTGTCAGGTGATTCACCCGCAATTGCCGCTGAGCATCTCCCTGGCACCGTTGCCGGCCGGCCTCGACGCCACTGGCGAAGAGGCGGCGATCAAGGCGTTCGTCGAAAGCGAAACCGCGCGCCCGTTCAATCTGCAACAAGGCCCGCTGCTGCGCGTGGCATTGCTCAAAGTTGCCGATGACGATCATGTGCTGGTGCTGATCCAGCACCACATCATCTCCGATGGCTGGTCGATCAAAGTGCTGGTCAACGAGTTGATCCAGCATTACGCCGCCGACACCGCCGGGCAGCCACTGGTATTGCCGGAACTGGACGTGCAATACGCCGACTACGCGATCTGGCAGCGCCACTGGCTGGAAGCGGGCGAGCGTGAGCGGCAACTGGCTTACTGGATCAAGACGCTGGACGGCGAGCAGCCGGTGCTGGAATTGCCGATCGATTTTCCGCGTCCGGCGGTGCAAAGCCTGCGCGGTGCACGTCTGCAACTGGACCTGCCAGTCGCCCTCGGCGATGCGCTCAAGCAACTGGCCCAGCGCGAAGGCGCCAGCCTGTTCATGGTGTTGCTGGCCTCGTTCCAGGCCTTGCTGCATCGCTACAGCGGTCAGGCGCAGATTCGCGTCGGCGTGCCGACCGCCAACCGCAATCGGGTCGAGACTGAAGGCCTGATCGGCTTCTTCGTCAACACTCAGGTCTTGAATGCCGAGGTCAACGGCCAGTTGCCGTTCAACCAGCTGTTGGCGCAGGTCAAGCAAGCGGCGATGGCCGCGCAGGCGCATCAGGATCTGCCGTTCGAGCAGTTGATCGAAGCGCTGCAACCGGAACGCAGCCTGAGCCACAGCCCGGTGTTCCAGGTGATGTTCAACCATCAGACCAGTCGTGATCAGGGGCGTGGCGCGGTGCAACTGCCGCAGCTGAGCGTCGAGGATGTGCAGTGGGAAGGGCGCACCGCGCAATTCGACCTGACCCTCAATACCTATGAATCGAATGACGGTTTCGCCGCCGAGCTGACCTACGCCACGGATCTGTTCAAGCCGCAAACGGTCGAGCGTCTGGCGCGTCACTGGCAGAACCTGCTGCAGGGCATCATTGCCGCGCCAACCCAGCGTGTCGGCGAACTGCCGCTGCTGGACAGCGCTGAACACGGCGTGTTGTTGCAGGACTGGTTGCGTGTGGCTGATCACAGCGCGCAGGCCGAGTGCGTGCAGCAGGACTTTGCCTTGCAGGCGCAGCAAAACCCGCAAGCCACGGCGCTGATCATCGGCGACGACGTACTGACGTATGGCGAACTGGATACCCGGGCCAATCAACTGGCGCACAAACTGATCGAGGCCGGCGTCGGCCCGGATCAATTGGTCGGCATCGCGGTCGAGCGCAGTGTCGAAATGATTGTCGGCCTGCTGGCGATCCTCAAGGCGGGCGGCGCTTATGTGCCGCTGGACCCGGCGTATCCCGAGGATCGTCTGGCCTACATGATCGAGGACAGCGGCCTGCAATTGCTGCTGACCCAAATGCATTTGCAAACGCAGTTGCCGATCCCGGCGGGTGTGCAAACCCTGTTGCTCGATCAGCCCGGTGACTGGTTGGCGGCTTATCCACAGACCGCGCCGGACGTTGCCGTCAACGGTGAACATCTGGCGTACACGATCTACACCTCCGGTTCCACCGGCAAACCGAAAGGCGCGATGGTGCGCCACGCGGCGCTGCGCAACTTTGTCGCGAGCATGATCAAGCAGCCGGGGATTGCCGCTGCGGATCGCATGCTGTCGCTGACCACGTTCTCCTTCGATATCTTCGGCCTGGAAATCTATGGTCCGCTGCTGGCTGGCGCCTGCGTGGTGCTGACCGGCAAGGACGTGCATCAAGACCCGCAAGCGGTGCTCGAACTGATCGAGCGCCACGCCGTCAGCATGTTGCAAGCCACGCCATCGACCTGGCGCATGCTGCTCGACAACGAACACGCGGCGATTCTCAAGGGCCGCACATTCCTCTGCGGCGGTGAAGCACTGCCGCAGGAACTGGCCCAGCGCATGCTGGCGCTGACGCCGAGCGTGTGGAACCTGTATGGCCCGACCGAAACCACGATCTGGTCGGCGCAACATGCGCTGAGCGTGGACCACAGTCGTCCGTTCCTCGGCACGCCGATCGATAACACCGCGCTGTACATTCTCGGCAGCGACCTTGAGCTGAATCCGCTCGGCGCACCCGGTGAATTGCTGATCGGTGGTGACGGTCTGGCGCGCGGTTACTTCCAGCGTCCAAGCCTGACCGCCGAACGTTTTGTGCCGGACCCTTTCTCGGCTACCGGCGCCCGTCTGTACCGCACCGGCGACCTGACCCGCTATCGCGCAGACGGCGTGATCGAGTACATCGGGCGCATCGACCATCAAGTCAAAATCCGTGGTTTCCGTATCGAGCTCGGCGAGATCGAAGCGCGTTTGCTCGCACTCGACAGCGTGCGCGAAACCGTAGTGGTCGCTCAGGACGGCCCGACAGGACCGCAACTGGTCGGCTATGTGGTGCCATCCGCGAGCACGATTGATGAAGTCGAATTGCGCGCCGCACTTAAAGCCAGCCTCAAGGCCGAACTGCCGGAATACATGGTGCCGGCGCACCTGTTGTTCCTCGCGCAACTGCCGCTGACCCCGAACGGCAAAGTCGACCGCAAAGCCTTGCCGGCGCCCGACGCCAGCCAGTTGCAGTCAACCTATATCGCGCCGAAAACCGCGACTCAACCCGCCGTCGCCGAGATCTGGCAAGCGGTGCTCAAGCTTGAGCGTGTCGGCCTGAGTGACAACTTCTTCGAACTGGGCGGCCATTCCTTGCTGGTGACCCAAGTGGTCTCCCGTGTGCGTCAGGCGCTGAACGTTCAGGTGCCGCTGCGCACGCTGTTCGAGCACAGCACGTTGGTAGATTTCGTTGCCGCGCTGGGTGTCGATCAGGCCACTCAGGAACCGCCGATTGTCGCGTTGCCGCGCCTGCAACCGCTGGCACTTTCCTATGCGCAGGAACGTCAATGGTTCCTCTGGCAACTGGAACCGACCAGCAACGCTTACCACGTTCAGGCCGCACTGCGTCTGCGCGGTGAACTGGATCTGTCGGCGTTGCAGCAAAGCTTCAATGCGCTGATCGCGCGCCACGAATCCCTGCGTACCTGTTTCGTCGAAGAGCAGGGCCAGACCCTGCAAGTGATCCAGGCCCAAGGCACGCTGGACCTGCCAGTGCAGGACGTGGCGGGGCTGGACGATACGGCGCTGCAAGCGCTGGTCGCCGCAGAAACCCTGCAACTGTTCAACCTGCAGCAAGGCCCGTTGTTGCGGGTGAAACTGCTGCGCCTGGCCGCCGATGATCACGCGCTGGTGATCACCTTGCACCACATCGTCTCTGACGGTTGGTCGATGAACATCATGGTCGATGAACTGGTGGCGTTGTACGCGGCGTACAGCCAGGGGCAGACCGCGACATTGCCAACGCTGCCGGTGCAATACGCCGACTATGCCGTGTGGCAGAAACAGTGGATGGACGCCGGTGAACGCGAGCGTCAGTTGAGCTACTGGACCGCGCAGCTCGGCGATGGCGATCAGCCGTTGCTGGAGCTGCCGACCGACCGTCCGCGTCCAACTGAGCAAAGCTATCGCGGCGCTCGTCGTGACATCCCGCTGAGCCTCGAACTGGCTTCAGCGCTCAAGCAAGTCGCACAGCGTGAAAACGTCACCCTGTTCGCGCTGTTGCTGGCGTCGTTCCAGACCTTGCTGCACCGCTACAGCGGTCAGGCCGACATCCGCGTCGGTGTGCCCGTGGCCAACCGCAACCGGGTCGAAACCGAAGGGCTGATCGGCTTCTTCGTCAACACGCAGGTGCTCAAGGCCGAGTTCGACAGCCAGCAGACCTTCCGCAGCCTGTTGCAGCAAGTGAAGAACACTGTGCTCGGCGCTCAGGCGCATCAGGATCTGCCGTTCGAGCAACTGGTCGATGCGCTCCAACCGGAACGCAGCCTCAGCCACAGCCCGCTGTTCCAGGTGATGCACACCCACCAGAGCCAGGCGCGTCAGGCGCAGGGCGCGACACGCCTGCCGCAACTGCACATCGAAGGCTTGCCTTGGGCGTCGAATACCGCGCAGTTCGACCTGACCCTGAACACCTTTGAATCAACCGATAACGTCTGGGCCGAGCTGACCTACGCCACCGTCCTGTTCGACGTCGCGACCATCGAGCGCCTGTCGCAACATTGGACGAATCTGCTGCACGGCATCATCGCCGACAGCGGCCAGCGTATCGCTGAACTGCCGCTGCACGACGCCGCCGAACGCGCAGCAACCCTGCTGCAATGGAACCCGGCCGTGGCCGATTTCCCTAACGAGCAGTGCCTGCATCACTTGATCGAAGCCCAGGCCGCCCGTGCTCCGCAAGCCGTTGCCGTGACGTATGCCGAGCAATCCTTGAGCTACGGTGAACTGAACAGCCGCGCCAATCAGTTGGCCCACAAGCTGATCACCAGCGGCGTCGGCCCGGACGTGCGCGTCGGCCTCGCGGTGGAGCGCAGCCTCGACATGCTGGTCGGCCTGCTGGCGATTCTCAAGGCTGGCGGTGCGTATGTGCCGCTAGACCCAAGCTACCCGGAAGAGCGTCTGGCCTACATGATCGGCGACAGCGGCATCGGCCTGCTGTTGACCCAAAGCCATCTGCTCGGTCGTCTGCCGGTGCCGGATTCGGTGCGCAGCCTGATGCTCGATCAGGATCGTGAAGATCTCGAAGGCTACAGCGACTGCAACCCGCAGGTGCAGATGAGCGCGGACAACCTCGCGTATGTGATCTACACCTCGGGTTCGACCGGTCAGCCAAAGGGCACCTTGCTCGCTCATCGCAATGTGCTGCGCCTGTTCGAGGCCACCGATGCCTGGTTCGATTTCGGCCCATCGGATGTGTGGAGCCTGTTCCATTCCTACGCCTTCGACTTCTCCGTGTGGGAGATTTTCGGTGCGCTGCTGTACGGCGGCAAACTGGTGGTGGTGCCTTACGAGGTCAGCCGTGCGCCGGAAGATTTCTTCGCTTTGCTTGGTCGCGAAGGCATCACCGTGCTCAACCAGACGCCGTCGGCGTTCAAGCAGTTGATGCAAGTGGCGTGCGCCCCGGAGGACGCCGCGCAACAGCTGGCGCTGCGTTACGTGGTGTTCGGCGGTGAAGCGCTGGAAGTGAAGAGCCTGCGCCCGTGGTTCGAGCGTTTCGGCGATCAGGCACCGCAACTGATCAACATGTACGGCATCACTGAAACCACCGTGCACGTGACGTACCGGCCGTTGTCGATGGCCGATTTGCAGCGTGACGCGAGCAGCCCGATCGGCGAGCCGATTGCCGACCTGTCGTGGTACTTGCTCGACGGCGACCTGAACCCGGTCGCCAAGGGCTGCATCGGTGAGCTGTACGTCGGTCGCGCCGGGCTGGCGCGCGGTTATCTGAACCGTGCCGATCTGACCACGCTACGTTTCATTCCCGATCCGTTTGCCGCTGACGGCGGTCGTCTGTACCGGACCGGTGATCTGGCGCGCTATCGCGCCGACGGCGTGATCGAATACATCGGGCGGATCGACCATCAGGTGAAGATTCGCGGTTTCCGAATTGAGCTGGGCGAAATCGAAGCGCAACTGCTCGAACAGGCTGCCGTACGCCAAGCCGTGGTGCTGGCGCAACCGGGTCTCAGCGGTCAGCAACTGGTTGCCTGGCTGGTGCCGAGCGATGCCACGCTGCACGACGCCAGCCCAGCGGATCAGGCGCAATGGCGCGACCGCGTGCGTGCCGAACTCAAGGAAAATCTGCCGGATCACATGATCCCGGCGCACCTTTTGCTGCTCGCGCAATTGCCGCTGACCGCCAACGGCAAACTCAACCGCAGCGCGTTGCCGTCGCCGGACGCCAGTCAGGCACAGCAGGCCTATCGAGCGCCGCAAAGCGAGCTGGAACAGCGCTTGGCCACGATCTGGCAAGACGTGCTGAAGCTGCCGCAAGTGGGCCTCAACGATAACTTCTTCGAACTGGGCGGCGATTCGATCATCTCGATTCAAGTGGTCAGCCGCGCGCGTCAGGCCGGTATTCGCCTGAACCCGAAAGACCTGTTCCAGCACCAGACCATTCAACGTCTGGCCTTGGTCGCGCAGTTGGGCGACGACGAAACGAGCATCGACCAACAAGCGGTCACCGGCGCAGCGTTGCTGTTGCCGATCCAGCAGCAGTTCTTCGACGATGAAATCCCTGAGCGTCAGCACTGGAACCAGTCGGTGCTGCTCAAGCCGCGTCAGCCGCTGGACGCGGAGAAAATCGAGCAAGTCTTGCGCGCGCTGGTCGCGCATCACGATGCCTTGCGCCTGAGCTTCACTCAGCACGACGGCGTGTGGCAGGCCGAGCACCGCGCGGTTGAAGATCAGCCGCACAATCTGCTGTGGCAGGAAGATGTCGCCGATGCGGCTGCGCTGGAAGCCTTGGGCAACCGCGCGCAACGCAGCCTCGATTTGCAGAACGGGCCGCTGTTGCGCGCGGTTTTGGCGAATCTGGCCGATGGCACGCAGCGCTTGCAGTTGGTGATTCATCACCTGGCCGTCGACGGTGTGTCGTGGCGGATTCTGCTGGAAGACCTGCAAAACGCTTATCAGCAATTGCTCGATGCGCAGCCGCTGAGCCTGCCGTCAAAAACCAGCGCCTTCAAGGACTGGAGCGAGCACTTGCAGCGCTACGCCAACAGCGCGGCGTTGCAGCAGGAGCTGGCTTACTGGCAGGCGTGCCTGAGCGATGTCGGCAGCGATCTGCCGTGCAAGCGCGTGGACGCCGGTCAGCAGAACAGACTGGCGCAGACCGTGCAGACCAAACTGGGCGCGGAGCTGACCCGACAACCGTTGCAAGACGCGCCGGCGGCGTATCGCACTCAGGTCAACGACTTGTTGCTGACGGCACTGGCGCGGGTGATCGGGCGCTGGAGCGGGCAGCCATCGACGCTGATTCAGCTCGAAGGCCATGGTCGTGAGGAGCTGTTCGACGGTGTCGATCTGACCCGCACCGTGGGCTGGTTCACCAGCCTGTTCCCGGTGCGTCTGACCCCGGCGGCTACGGCCGGTGAGTCGATCAAGCAGATCAAGGAGCAACTACGCTCGATCCCCGACAAAGGCATCGGTTTCGGCGCACTGCGTCATCTCGGCGATGCTCAGGCGCAGCAAAGCCTGCGCGCCTTGCCGACGCCGCGCATTACCTTCAACTACCTCGGCCAGTTCGACGGCAGTTTCGAGGGTGATGACGGCGCGCTGTTTGCACCGGCGCCGGACAATGCCGGCCTCGATCAGAGCCCGGATGCGCCAATGGGCAACTGGTTGACCCTCAACGGTCAGGTGTACGGCGGCGAATTGCGCGTGGGCTGGACCTTCAGCAGCGAGCGTTTCGACAACGCCGTGATCGAAGCACTGGCGGCGGATTACGCCGAAGAACTGGCGGCGTTGATCGGCCATTGCCTGACCCCGGGCGTCGAAGGCCTGACGCCGTCGGACTTCCCGCTGGCCGGACTGACCCAGACGCAACTCGACGGCTTGCCTTTGCCGGCCCAGCAGATTGCCGATGTCTATCCGCTGTCGGCGATGCAGCAGGGCATGCTGTTCCATAGCCTCTACGAGCAGGCCACCGGTGATTACATCAACCAGGTCCGCCTCGACGTCGAAGGCCTTGACCCGCAACGCTTCCAGCAGGCCTGGCAGGCGGCGGTGGATAACCACGACATTCTGCGCACCAGTTTTGTCTGGCAGGGTGAACTGACGCGCCCGGTGCAGGTGGTGCACAAGCAACTGGACATGCCATTCAGCGTGCTCGACTGGCGTGAGCGCAGCGATTGCCTGGGCGAGTTGAACGCGCTGGCCGCCGCCGAGCAGGCACAAGGTTTCGACCTGAGCCAGGGGCCGCTGCTGCGTATGGTCGTGGTGCGTCTGGACGACCAGCGTTGCCATTTGATCTACACCAACCACCACATTCTGATGGACGGCTGGAGCAATTCGCAGTTGCTCGGCGAAGTGTTGCAGCGTTACAGCGGCATCGCTCAGCCGGCGCTGGCCGGGCGTTATCGTGATTACATCGAGTGGTTGCAGCGTCAGGACGTGCAGGCCAGCGAACATTACTGGACCGCACAACTGGCTGATCTGGAAGCGCCAACCCTGTTGGCGCAAGCACTTCAGGCGCAGCGTGGCGACGCCCCGCGAGACGGCCACGGCGAACATTTCTGTGTGCTCGACGCGGCGCAAACGCGGCGGTTGGGCGAGTTCGCTCGGCAGCAGAAAGTCACCCTCAATACGCTGATTCAAGCGGCGTGGTTGCTGCTGTTGCAGCGCTTGACCGGTCAGCAAAGCGTGGCGTTCGGCGCTACGGTGGCGGGGCGTCCGGCAGAACTCAAAGGCGTCGAGCAGCAGATCGGTCTGTTCATCAACACCTTGCCGGTGATCGCCAGCCCTCGTTCGCCATCCAGCGTAGGCGAGTGGTTGCAGAGCGTGCAGGCGCAAAACCTGACGCTGCGTGAGCATGAACACACGCCGTTGTTCGACATTCAGCGTTGGGCGGCACGCAACGGTGAGGCGTTGTTCGATAACATTCTGGTGTTCGAGAACTACCCGGTGTCCGAGGCGCTGGCGCAGGGCGCGCCGCAGGAATTGCGTTTCGGTGAGATCAACAACCATGAACAGACCAACTATCCGCTGACCCTGCTGGTACATCTGAGCGATGAGTTGTCGATGCACTTCAGCTACCAGTGCGACAGCTTCGCGGCGCACAGCGTTGTGCAGTTGGGCGAATACTTGCAGCGCCTGCTCGGGCAAATGAGCGAGTCGGGCGAGCGTACGCTCAGCGAGTTGAACCTGATCGATAACGGCCCAAGTGCCGAGACCGATTTCGTCACCGAGCTGTGCATTCATCAGGGCATTGCCCGTCAGGTGGCGGCGACGCCGGATGCGTTGGCGGTGACCTTCGCCGATACGCAACTGACCTACGCCGAGCTGGATGCGCAGTCCAACCGTCTCGCGCACAAACTGATCGAACTGGGTGTCGGCCCGGAAGTGCGCGTGGGCGTGGCGATGCCGCGTTCCGAGCAATTGTTGATTGCCTTGCTGGCGGTGCTCAAATCCGGTGGCGCCTATGTGCCGCTGGACCCGGATTACCCGGCTGACCGCGTTGCCTACATGCTCGAAGACAGTTGTGCGCGGGTGCTGCTCACCGAGCAAGCGGTCGCTGCAACGCTAAGTGTTCCGGCTGACACGCAAGTCCTGCTGATGGATCAGGTGTCGCTGAACGCTTATCCGGCTAGCGCACCTCAAACATCGGTCACGCCGGACAACCTCGCCTATGTGATCTATACATCGGGTTCCACCGGCAAACCGAAAGGCGTGGCCATCGCCCATCACAACGTCATGGCGCTGATCGACTGGTCGGCCAAGGTCTACAGCCGCGACGACATCCAAGGCGTGCTGGCCTCGACTTCGGTGTGCTTCGACCTGTCGGTGTGGGAGCTGTTCGTGACCCTGGCCAATGGCGGTTCGCTGATCATTGCGCGCAATGCACTGGAGCTGCCGCAGTTGCCAGCGCGTGACCAAGTACGCCTGATCAACACCGTGCCGTCGGCGATTGCTGCACTGCAACGCGCCGGGCAGATTCCTGCGAATGTGCGCATCATCAATCTGGCCGGCGAACCACTCAAGCACGGCCTGGTCGACGCGTTGTATCAGCAGGCGACGGTCGAGCACGTTTACGACCTGTACGGCCCGTCGGAAGACACCACCTATTCGACCTGGACCCGTCGCGTTGCCGGTGGCCAGCCGCGCATCGGTCGTGCTCTCGAGCACAGCGCCAGCCATTTGCTCGACGCCGATCTGCACCTCGTTCCGCAAGGTGTGTCGGCTGAGCTGTACCTGTCCGGCGCCGGCATCACCCGTGGTTACCTGGGCCGTGCGGCAATGACTGCCGAACGCTTCGTGCCCAATCCACTCGCCAGCAACGGCGAGCGCATGTACCGCACCGGCGACCTGATTCGTGAACGCGAAGAGGGCGAACTGGAATACATGGGCCGCATCGACCATCAGGTGAAAATTCGCGGTTTGCGTATCGAACTCGGCGAAATCGAAGCGCGCCTGGTGGCCCATGTCGCCGTACGCGAAGCGGTGGTGGTGGCCAGTGAAGTGCAGGGCAGCCAACAGTTGATCGCCTACCTTGTGCCGAGCGATCCGGCGACGGTCGACGCCAGTACCGAGCAGCAACGTCAGTTGCATGACAACCTCAGTACCTGGCTGGGCGCCACCCTGCCGGATTACATGGTGCCGACGCACCGCCTGTGGCTGGCGCAGATGCCGTTGACCCCCAACGGCAAGATCGATCGCAAGCGCTTGCCGGCACTGGAACTGACGGCGGCGCAACAACACGTCGAACCGGTCAACGCCACCGAGCAGGCGTTGGTGGACATCTGGAAAGATGTTCTGGGACTGGCGCAGGTCAGCACCAGCGACAGCTTCTTTGCCTTGGGCGGCGATTCGATCATCTCGATTCAAGTGGTCAGCCGTGCCCGTCAGCAAGGCCTGGAACTGAGTCCGAAAGACCTGTTCCAGCACCCGACCATTGCGCAATTGGCCCTGCGTGTCGGGGTCAGCCTGGACGCACCGGTGGCCACGCTGGTCGATATGCCGCTGCACGGTTTGAGTGATGCGCAGGTCGCCGAGTTGCCGTTGGCACAGGATCAGTTGGCCGGGCTCTATCGCCTGTCGCCGATGCAGCAGGGCATGTTGTTCCTCGGCCTCAATTCGCCGGAAGCGGATCTCTACATCAACCAGTTGTGCATTCCGGTGCAGGGCCTTGACCCGGCGCGCTTGAAAGACGCCTGGGAAACCGTCAGCCGCCGCCACGACATTCTGCGCCCCGGGTTCCTCTGGCAGGACATGGCCGAGCCGTTACAGTTCGTCCTGGCCGACCCGCAATTGCCGATCAGCCTGCTCGACTGGCGCGAGCAGGATCACTCGGCCGAAGCGCTGCAAGCGTTGGCCGATGCCGAGCGGGCCAAGGGCTTGGATCTCGATCAGCCGCCGCTGCAACGCCTGACTCTGGTGCAGGTGAGCGAGGACAGTTATCAACTGATCTGGACCTATCACCACATCCTGATCGATGGCTGGAGCAGTTCGCAGTTGATCGGTGAGGTGTTGAGCCAGTACTCCGGCAAGCCATTGGCCGACGCCGTGCCGTACCGTCGCTACATCAATTGGCTGCAACAGCAGGATGGCAACGCCAGTGAAGGTTTCTGGCGTCAGCACCTGAGTCAGCTCGACGAGCCGACTTATCTGGCCGACGCCGTGGCGCGTACCGGCAGCGGTCGCGGCCACGAGGCGTTGTACAGCCGCTTGGGCGAAGCTCGCACCGAACAGCTCAAAGCCTTCGCGCAAGCTCAGCACGTGACCCTCAACACCTTGGTGCAGGGCGCGTGGCTGATGCTGCTCAGCCGTTACAGCGGCCAGCGCTGTGTCGCGTTCGGCGCGACAGTGGCGGGGCGCCCGGCGAGTCTGCCGGCGTCGGAATCGATCCTCGGTCTGTTCATCAACACCTTGCCGGTGATCCAGGACGTACCGGCTGAGCAGGCGGTCGGCGACTGGCTGCGCGACTTGCAGGACTTCAACCTGGAAATGCGTGAGCGCGAATACACCCCGCTCACCGACGTGCAGCGCTGGGCCGGACGTGCCGGGCAATCGCTGTTCGACAGCATCATCGTGTTCGAGAACCACACGATCGACCAGGCGCTGCGCGAGTGGCGCGATGACTCGCTGAAGTTCGGCGAGATCAGCAACGCCGGCCTGACCAACTTCCCGATGGACTTGATGGTCACGCTCGAGGAAGGGTTGGTGATCGAGTACATGTTCCTGCGTGAGCATTTCGATCGGGCGACCGTCGAAGGCATTCGCAGCAACATGGAAGGCTTGCTCGCGGCGCTGGCCGAGGATGCGGCGCAACCGCTGGGGCGCATTGGTCTGCCGACCGGTCAGGTGGCGGCCGCGCGGGCGCTGCCGGTATTTTCGCAAGAAGTGGCCGTGCATCAGCGTATTGCCCAGTGGGCGGTGCAGCGTGGTCAGCAGACGGCGCTGATCTTCAATGACCAGTCCTTCAGTTACGGCCAGATCGACGCCCGCGCCAACCGTCTGGCCCATGCCTTGATCGCCGAAGGCGTCGGCCCGGAAGTACGCGTCGGCGTGGCGCTGCCGCGTAGTGAAAACATGATCGTGGCGTTGCTGGCCGTGCTCAAGGCTGGCGGCGCTTATGTGCCGCTGGACGCAACGTATCCGCGGGAACGCCTGAGCTATCTGATGCGCGATTCCGGGATTGCCTTGCTGCTCAGTGATTCGAGCCTGCGTCAGGTGCTGCCAACGCAGGACAACCTGCATGTGCTGGAGCTGGATCAACTGGAGCTGGCCGCGCACTCGGACAGCGCACCGGATGTCGCGGTGCAGCCGGGCAATCTCGCCTACGTGATCTACACCTCCGGTTCGACCGGCCAGCCGAAAGGCGTCGGTGTCGCTCACGGCCCATTGGCGATGCACTGCCAGGCGATCGGTCAGCGTTATGAAATGAGTGAGGCCGATTGCGAGCTGCACTTCATGTCGTTCGCGTTCGACGGCGCGCATGAGCGCTGGTTGACCACCCTGACTCACGGTGCACGCTTGCTGATCCGTGACGACAGCCTGTGGACCGCCGAGCAGACCTACAACGCCCTGCATGAGCATGGCGTGACCGTAGCCGCGTTCCCGCCGGTGTATTTGCAGCAGTTGGCTGAACATGCTGAGCAAAACGGCAACCCGCCGCCGGTGCGCATCTACTGCTTCGGTGGCGATGCGGTGCCGGTGGCGAGTTTCGAACTGGCCAAACGCGCGCTCAAGCCGCAGTACATCATCAACGGTTACGGGCCGACGGAAACCGTGGTCACGCCGCTGATCTGGAAGGCAGGCGCTGACGAACAGTGCGGTGCGGCCTACGCGCCAATCGGCAGTGTGGTCGGCGAGCGCAGCGGTTATGTGCTCGATGCTGATCTCAATCCACTGCCGGTGGGCCTTGCCGGTGAGCTGTACCTGGGCGGCGCGCTGGCCCGTGGTTATCTGGGCCGGGCGGGCGGCACCGCCGAGCGTTTCGTAGCCAACCCGTTCAGCGCCGATGGCAGCCGTCTGTATCGCACCGGCGACCTTGTTCGCCAGCGCGAGGACGGCACGGTCGACTACCTGGGGCGGATCGATCATCAAGTGAAGATCCGTGGTTTCCGTATCGAACTGGGTGAAGTCGAAGCCCGCCTCAAGCAACAAGTGGGCGTGCGCGACGCCGCCGTGGTGGCCCGCGAGGGCGTCAGCGGCAAACAGTTGCTCGGTTATGTGCTGGCCAATGCCGATACGCAAACCGATGGTTTGTGCGAGCGCCTGCGTGAACAGCTCAAGGCCAGCCTGCCGGACTACATGGTGCCTGCGCACCTGATGTTGCTCGAACGCATGCCACTGACGCCGAACGGCAAGCTCGACCGCAAGGCGCTGCCGAACCCGGATGCCGAACAGCGTCAGGATTACCTGGCGCCGCGCACCGAGCTGGAAAAAGCCTTGGCGAAGATCTGGCAGGACGTGCTGAAAATCGAACGCGTCGGCCTCACCGACAACTTCTTCGATCTGGGCGGCGATTCGATCCTCAGTCTGCAAGTGGTCGCTCGCAGTCGCGTGCTCAAGGCTCAGGGCCTGAGTCTGAAGCTGCGCGACCTGATGCAGAAACCGAGCATCGCCGAGCTGGTCGCCAGTGTGCAGGGGACAGCCGAAAAAGCTTCCGGGCTGTTGGCGATGAACGCTGAGGTCAAAGGCATTGCGCCGCTGTTCTGCATCCATGCAGGTTTCGGCACGGTGTTCGACTACGAGCCGTTGGCGCGCCGTTTGAGCGGTCGCCGGCAAGTCTTGGCGATTCAGTCGCGGATGCTGCTGGACCCGGCGTTCAACGATGTCTCGTTGCAGAGCATGGCCAGCGATTACGTGGCGCAGATCCGCGAGAAACAGCCACACGGACCGTATCACCTGTTGGGCTGGTCGCTGGGCGGGACGTTGGCGATGCTGATTGCCGCGCAACTGGAACAGGCCGGACAGACCGTGAAGTTCGTCGGCCTGGTGGACAGCTTCGTGCCGTCGGCCAAGGTCAACGAAGGCGCAGTGGATGACTGGCAGGCCGATCTGCGCGACTTCCTGCGGGTGACCCTGCCGGAGGCCGCGCCAGGTTTGAGCATCGACGGCGAGGAAACCGCGCAGAACCTGCGGACGCTGTTCGCCCGCGCCATGAGTGCCGAACGTGGGGCGTCGACCTACGTAGCACTGGGCGCCGATGAACTGGCCCATGTGTTCAGCGTGGCCCGTCGGCTCAAGCAACTGTCGTTGCAACTGGATCGCTGTGCACCTTTGACGGTCAACCCGATCTGCTGGTGGACGCTGGGCCGCGAAGAGGAGGCCGTGGAACTGGCGGCGCAACTCGCGCAGCCGGGTATGGGCGGTGAATGGCTCGATTGCGGGCACTTCCAGATCCCGCGTGATGAAACTTTCCTGTCCGAGGCTGAAGAAATGCTCGGCGAGATCGTTGAACCTGTAGCCATGTCCTGAACCTGAACAGCGCTCGGACGCCTGCTGGTGCTCGAGCGCTCTGGAGATTTGAATGTCGTTGAACCCTGATATCGCCGCGTTCCTGCAACTGGTCGGCAACGGCCGGGCCAGTGGCAAGCGCGTTGGCATGCATGAGCTGAGCCCGACAGAGGCTCGCGAACAGTTTGATCAGTCGTCGCTGTTGATGGATGCCGGCGGCGAAGAGCTGGAAGTGGTGGAAGAGCTGCAATTGCCTGTACGCGATGGCACGCGCCTGCACGCACGCCTTTATAGCAATCAGCCTCTGAGCGTCGGGGCAGGGCGGCCGGCGCTGCTGTATTTTCATGGCGGCGGTTATGTGGTCGGCAGTCTCGATTCCCATGACTCACTGTGCCGCGCACTGGCTGCGATGGCCGACTGTGTGGTGCTTTCCGTCGCGTATCGACTAGCGCCGGAGTTTCGTTTTCCGACCGCCGCCGATGATGCCCGGGACGCTTGGGACTGGCTGGTGGCCAGTGCCGCGGATCTGGGTATCGATGCCGCACGTCTGGCGATTGCCGGTGACAGCGTCGGTGGCAGCCTGACCACGGTGCTCGCCGCGCAACTGACGGATGCGGCTGTGCAGCCGCGTCTGCAAGTGCTGATCTATCCGGTCACCGATGCCAGTCGCAGCACGCCTTCCATCGAGCAGTTCGGCGAAGGGTATCTGCTGGAGAAGGCTTCGCTGCAGTGGTTCTATGAGCACTATCAGCGCGATGCCAGCGATCGTCTCGACCCGCGTTTCTCGCCGTTGCTGGCTGAGGTTAACGCTAACGTTGCGCCGGTGCTGTTGGTCTTGGCCGAGTGTGATCCGTTGCACGATGAGGGCGTGGCGTATGCGCGTCACTTGCAGGCGGCGGGGGTTGCGGTGGAGCTGAAGGTTTATGAGGGGATGACCCATGACTTTATGCGCATGGGGGCGATTATTGATGAGGCTGAAGAGGCGCAGGAGCATATTGCTCGGCGTTTGGTAGAGGTGTTTGCTTTGGCTTGACGGGGGGCGTGTGAATATCCGTTGCTGCGGTGATGGCTTATTACGGTTTCGCCCTTACGGCGACTCACTTTTTTTCAAACGCCAAAAAAAGTAAGCAAAAAACGCTTGCTCCTACGTGCGGCCCGCTCGCTGGGGCT
>Ga0163162_10000383_pt1 | contig 40311 bp, 32 predicted proteins | sample S55metaG_FD_115310 | JGI IMG/M metagenome (GOLD analysis project Ga0163162, IMG submission 115310) | Switchgrass rhizosphere microbial communities from Kellogg Biological Station, Michigan, USA - S5-5 metaG | ecosystem: Host-associated > Plants > Roots > Rhizosphere > Soil | place: USA... | reverse complement strand
TTCAGGGATGCCTAATGCGGGAGCAACGGCCCAGATTGAGGACTTAGCTCTATTCATGATTTCTCAGGAGTCTTAGAAAAGAAGTGGACGATACCATTGTGGTGCAATGACCGCTTCTGGCCGGTTTCTGCCTGTCGCCAAGGGCAGTAAACGACCCAAAGCGGTCGTTCATGGTAGGCAGAACGCGGACGGTGGCGATGGAACTGAGGCGGTCGTGATTTTCGAACAAACCTGTAGGGGGAAGTTGTTCAGGACGCCGATGGTGGCGTCATGAACGCTTGTATGCAGTTATTATCTTTGTAGGTCGACAACTTACAAATTTTCGTCGAGACTGGACGAGAATTAGTTTTAGGCAAAAGACATTACACTGCCAGGGCCCCATCCAAAGTGTTTTTGCATAACTTTCGGGTGCAGTGAATTCCACGTGGAACTTATATTGCTTTGGTAATTTTTTGTTTCTTTACTGTGATCAAAGGTTCTCGACATAAACTGCGGAAGCCCGGGCTGTTCAAAGTGTGCTATTTGCATGTACATATTTGCCGTATTGAACGCGTGCAACATTACTTTTTGTAAATCCTCAGCAGACTGCGCCCATGGAACATATTGTTGAACTTTTTGGTGGGTTAGTGTTTGTATGATGTTTGTGAATGTATATTGCATGCGATAGGCTGGATCGGGGTGCGTACCTATTGCTATTCCTGCGTGAATAGGCCTTTCTTTCCCATAAAACCTATGAAACATACATGTTAAGCCAGCGATTAACAGCCAAAGCGTTGATTTTTTCAGGCTCTGATCGTCTTTGATAAGTAGATATTGAATTATCAAATTTGTAGCTTCGTAATCGGCCGATATTTCAAAGCTATGGCGTATCCATGCTTCTTTTCCAACTACTGGCTCGCTGGAGTTCGAAAGAAATTCCTCCCAGGCAAATTGGTTATTATTTGCTTCTGCCCCTAACTCTGCCGCGAGGATTATGCCGTGATTTTGAAACAAGTGAGCTTGCTCATGGAGATATAACCAGCCCAGAGAGGTATTGAAAAATTCTAGTTTTGCGTCTTCGTCGTTTAAATTTATAGGCATTACATTTTCGGGGCCATTACCATAGTCTAGTAATGTAAATAGTTCGTTGTATTTTTCGCTCGAAAAATGTTGCCTGCACATCTGGGGAAATAGTACGGCGTCTTTATAAATTGAGATGGGGGCGCCATAAAATATTGTTATGGTGTGTTGATTTTCATCCGTTTGACTAACACTTGCGCTTGCTTGGAAGTCGAATGAAGCTACCCATTGGACATTGAGGTTCTTTGGAGTGGTGTATCTTCCGTCTGAAAATTTTGACTTAAAATCCTTGACAAGGATGTCAGAGATTTGAGTAATTAGTGGAATAAGTGGGGCAAACAAATTTTGTGATGTTGAACCATAAAGCCTTTCATGAAAGCTCGACATGATTGATATTTCCCTATGCGCGCGTGCTTTGTTCTCTCGATCAAATCTGATATTACACTAAGAAGACCATTGCTTCACTCACTAACTGCTTTGCGACTTATATGCCTATCACCAACGGCAGCTATTGGCTGGTTTCTGCCTGTCTGGAAGAGCGGCACCCGACCCAAGCTGCCCTTCGCGGAGGACAACTTTGGGCATGCCAAGATATGGTCATATCGCGTCGACCAGAATTGGCGGGGCCACTGATGTTAATTAATAACCATCTACCCCTAGCGAGCGCAAAATGGGGCGACGAGGGTCGCCAAGCATTCTGGATATCCCAGTAAAATACGCTGCAACTTCTAAATCTCTGTCGTCGATTCCTCGCCAAAAGAACGGGACATTTTTGTTTTCTAGACTCTCTATAAAAGTTATATGGGTCAGGCAGATAAATATCCTTGCGAAGTTCGCTGGATTGTTAAAGTCGTTCTTTAATAGATGCATTATGATGTGCCGATTAAAACCATCCACGTCCCCATAGCTAGGTTTGTAAAGAATATTCTTGAAATATATTCTGAATGCGTTGATTACATCGGATTGAGGGCAAATATGCGTTAAAAAATCGATCTCTACTGGCTGATTATAATCTTTCCCTGGGTGCCAAGCATATGCCTCAAGCCTTCTTCGTCCCCACTGTATTATGATGTCTCTAAGGTAGCGCTCAAATTTTTCACCACTGACGTTACCAGGGTCTACGCAAAGCCGTGAATTTTGGATGTTCCTTAATCCTGCCTCAAATACCGGTATTAGAGACATGATCGCCACATGATCCATACCAAGATAATAGGCTTCAATCGCTTCAAATACGATTAGTCGATAATCTTTGAGCGAATCGCTGGCAGAAAAGAATTTATTGAAATAGGTTGCTGCGATTTCAGGTGCAAAAAATTCATTAAGCCAAGAATCCGCAGCATCTTTTGGGTTTTCGGCGTTATTCATTTCGAATATTGCCTGGTTCAACTGACCTTCACCAATAATATGAAGCGGTACTGGCAAAAACAACGGCAATGCTCTTTCCTGTGCCCCAGTAATCCGCCCCCATCTTTCATTATAATAGCTTATCGGTCGTTCTGTGATGAAGCACAAACCAACATCGGTAGCGATCTCAAATCCAGGTTTTTCGATAGTCTTAGCGCAGACATCTACATCTTTGTTTTCATATTTATTAAATGCTGCGACTATTAGTTCTTCTGTCAGCTTGGGATTCCCAGACAACTTTCTGAGTGTTTTTTCATACTTCATTTCGTGATCCCTGCTTGATGAAGTGGTCGACTTGACATCTAGTTTGACAGGCTTTAATAACATTTCAAATATTATTCGCCAATTTATGCCAAGCCGAGATCAAGATGTTTAATCTCTTTAAAGATGGCGAACTCCAGTATGCTCTTTCCCCAGTTTAAGTGTCCAAGTTGATTGCTATCAAGTTCTGTAGCATTTCCGTGAACTAGTTTTGATCTGGCTTCATACAATTCCTTGAAGTTTTTCTTTATTGCTCGTCTTCCCTTAATGTTATTGCTTATCAAATAGGCGCATCTATCCGCAAGCGTCTCAGTTAGATTTCCATTATATGTCATGTCGCCAAGCAAAGCCTCTAGCCCAATGCAAACTTGTAAGAACGCCAGGGTCTGGTTTTCAACGGTGTACGAGTCGAAACACCATGTTATCGCAGCCTTTACCCTGGTTGCCTCTTCGCCGGAGAATTCAATTAGCTGTATTGGCTTTGTCAGTGCTGAGATTATGGTCTTATCTAGTTGGTTTTGTTCATTGGAGCTGTTGATTGATTCATCGCTCCAATTTATATCTAGGCTGCCCAATAATCTGCATAGATCTAATGGGAGTTCAGAGGTTGTAGTCTTTGGTTTTTCGAAACCTTCGTCAATCGATACTATGGTAAGTTTTTTTATTTGATGATGCGTGAATAATCCGAAGAGCCCGAGGCCGGCTTTATATTCTTTTGATTGTTTGAATAAGCTTTTGGTAATTCCTTGTTGGAGGATTATTTTAAAGTTGTTTATGGCTATTTTATTGCCTATGTTTTCGAGTCGACGACTTGCATGGCCGTGCATTCTCTGCTTTATATAAACCTTTCCAAGCTCTAGTCTGTTGTCTGGAGATAATAGCGTGCGATTGTATCCGCCGGGAACTTGATCGGCGTCATGGAAAGATACGATAGATGTTTCTTTGCTGAGTATTATCGGTGTAGGGATGTTTTTTGTTATTTCCGGTATTGGAAGGTATACGTAGATTTCTCTAGGTATTGATAGTAAGTAGTCCCGAAGGTTTTTGGTGAGTTGTTGGCCGTTGTCTTCGCCGAGGATGTCGTCCCAGAGTTTTCCTTCGACTGTTGAATTTCCACCTGTTACCAATCTAACTGCTTCATATGTAAAGTCATAAAATATAGAGAAAACGTCCATTGAATCAATCCATTCTTTTTTATCTTTGAGTATTTCTTTGGATAGTGATTCAAGGTGTACGTACACTGATTCATATTCTGGCCAGCTATCTTTTATTAAGCAGTTCTTGAGAGTGCCGCGAATCTTGTCTTCAATTCTTTCTATTCTCTTCGGGTCCAATTTATATACCCCTTAAAATAAATTCATGCTGCACGGATAGTGTCACCAGCTAGTCTCTATCGTTCGCTCTCATGCGTGCCAGGCCTTGTTTAATAAATCCGGCGTTTTCACCAATTCGATCCAGGGCCATACGGGCGTTATCACCGAAGTCTGAGTAGCCTTGCTGCTCCGCTAGAAGCGTCAACTCCATGATGGCGGCTTCCAGGGCTATCTGGTTTTCGTAAATCTTTTCGAGAACTACAGGGAGAGAATACTCACTGGCCATGCCTTCGACTCCATTCTGAGACCTGTAAGCATAGACGCCAGTTGGGGGGGGCTGTTTTTAAGTCAAGGACGAGGAAGGGATAATTTTAATGAGGTGACGCGGGAAACGGCATGTACGAGCGCTGCCCAATGCCCAGATGATGTGGGTTGATAGGAAATCAATTCAAGGTTTACGTGGCTGGGGCTGAGAGGGCCATTAAAACCCTTGAGCAAGCCCTGTTAGCGCTACGGTATATGGATTTAACCGGTCTTGAAGGGCCGCTTGTGGCCGAATTCTGCCGCTGCTGACCGGCAGCTAGGGTCGGTTTACTGCCCTTCGCAACAGGCAGCAATCGACCTAAAGCCCCCCTTAAAGGGCGCTGTCAATGGTCTAGACCCAAAGCCGCTCTTTTAGGAAAGATGGGTTGCGCTCCATGCCAACGTCATTCGCAAATGAATGCTGCTTTACCAAGATCAGCCCGCAACCTGGCTGCCGGCATTTGTTCCGTTGAAGGCTGCGCTTAAACGGCCATTGGACAAGATCGCGGGACTGTTCGAACCGCGCTCTTGTCGGTGCCTGTCTACAAGCTTTGCAGATCAGTCGCAGGGGATGCCTTGCAGATCGCAGATTATCTGTTCGATGATCTGTCCTGCATGTTCGCCATAGGCTGCTGCGTCCATGTCGATCCGCCCTGAAATATGCTCGGTGTGCTCATCCAGGGTGATTTCGAAAGCCACGCGGCAGGTATCGTTCGGCAATAGCCGCAGGCTCATCCACTGGTTGTCGCCCAGGGCGATGCGACTGCCTTCGCTGCGTGAGTTCCAGGCGTTGAACAGCTGGGGAAACGGCAGTTCGAAGCCGGCGGTGCGCGCAGACATGCCCTCGGGATACAGCGCTGCCGGTTCTATGTCCTGACGAGCCGCGGCATTGATCACCGCCCGCTGCACGCGCTTTATCACTGCTGCCAACGGCTCGCCGGGCTCATGCCGGGTACTGATCGGGATGGTATTGGACAACGGCCCAACCAGCGTCTGGGCCGCAGCTCCCGGGCGATTGGCAAAGGGGACGCCGGTCACCACAGTGGCGACACCGCTTACTGCACTGATTGCCCGTTGGTAGATGGCCAACAGCAGCACGAACGGCGTCACGCGCTGGGCTCTGGCATAGTCCAGAACCCAGCTGCGTGGTACGGTGGAGGTGAACTTCAGGCTCTGCATGCGGCCTATGCCGCCACCGCCTTTGGTACGCAGTGCATCGAGCCCGTAGGGCCCCGTCCCCGGGTAGATCTCAAGCTGTTGCGCCGCGCTTACTGGCTGCTCCGGCAGGTGCTGCATCCGGCAATAGTCGTTCCAAGCGCTGCAAGATACCGGGGGCAAGCCCAAGTAATGCTTGGCGATATCCTCCAGCAGCAGGTCAATCGACGCGCCATCGCAGGTATAGATCCAGAAGCCGATCCAGATGTGCAGGCCTGCCTCGTCTACCACAGAGGCGATGCGCAGCCCAGGTTCGGCGGCTTGCCTGGCCCGGTAGGCCAGGAAGTCCTGGTCGGTGACTGCGGCCTGCACCCTGCCCAATTGCTCACGCAACGCTTCGCGCAATGCCTGTTCGGTGGGGGCTCGGCCGACCAGTTGTTCTCCTTCGATCTCGAATCGGGCCGCCAGGATCGGATGCCGAGCCAGGGTCTGGGCCACGGCGTCGAATATTTGTGCCTGGCAACACTGCTCGCTGAAGTCCAGACGCAGCGCGCCAGAATAGGCGCGCCCTGTCTGGTCAAGCATCGCCCCGGTCCATTTTTCCCGCAGTCCCGCGACGCTGGACAGCGTCGTGAGTGGTCCCTTGAAGGGCGGGATCAGGTAGTTCTCATGCATGGCGATATCCTACGGCTGGGGGCTCGATGGGGCTGGCTCGAGCGCCAAGGCATTGCGTCCGGCCCAAATCAGCAAGGCTCCTACCGTCATCGCCAGCGCCGACACGGCAAAGGCTGCCACGAAACCGTTGGCGGCGATGGTTGGCACTCCAGTGCTGTCGGAGACCGCCAAAGCCATGGCCGCCAGCAGGGTGACCCCGAACACCTGGAACAGTTGCTGGATGGTGGTGGTGATGCCCGACCCGGCACCGGCGTCTGCCTCGCTAAGGTCGCTGGTGGCCAACGACTGGGCGACCGGTGCAACACAACCGAAGCCGATGGAAGTCACCAACATGGCCGGGAGCACTCCCAGCCAGTAGCTTTGCAGGGGTACGCCGAAGGCAAACAAGGCGAAACCCAGCGCCGAGGTTGCCAGGCCGACCACGGCGGCTGCCTGCGGGTTCCAGCGCTGCATGACGAACTGCGAAAGGAAGATGCCGGGGAAGAAACCCAGGCAGAAGGGCAGCCAGGCCAAGCCAGTCTGCATCGGGCTCAGGCCGAGGTAGTCTTGCAACAACAGAACACCCAGGTAGAACAGGGCGCCGGAGGTCGCTGCCAGGATGGCGACGATGGCGTAACCGGCCATGCGCGGAGAGCGCGTCATCAAGCGTGCCGGAATAATGCCGTTTTCCGAGCGCTTGCAACGACGCAGTACCACGGCGATACCCAATACGCCCAGCAGCAGGAGCGCCACGCGCTGGCCAGGCAGGTGCTCGATGCCAGAGCCCATTACGGCCATCACGGTCGCGGCGACGGCAACCACCAGGATCAGAGCGTTGCCCAGGTCCAGAGGGGTGGAACTGCGGTGACTGAACTTGGGAATCATGACGGCGGCAGCCACGATCAGGAGCATGACGATCGGTACGTTGATCCCGAAGACCCAACGCCACGACAGATAATGCGTCAGTACACCGGACAGCAGTACGCCGATGATCGAGCCCAGACCGCCCAGTGCCGCCCAGATGCCAAACGCCTTGCCGCGTTCCGGGCCGGAGGGAAACAGCAGTGACACCATTGCCAGTCCGGTGGCAGAGGCCAGGGCTTCACCGAGCCCTTGGCCGGCACGGCTGATGATCAGCACGGTGGCGTCTTGGGCGAAGGTTGCCAGCAAGGAAAATGCGCCAAAAATCACTACGCCGACCTGAAAGGTACGTCGCACCCCGAAGGCGTCGCCGATCCGTCCGCCCAGCAGCAACAGTGATCCAGCGGTGATGAGGTAGGCATTGACTACCCAGGTCAGGGACCCGTCCGTGAGTCCCAGGTCGTGCTTGATCCGTGGCAGGGCCACGTTCACCACGGTGGCATCCAGCAGCAGTATCAGCTGGATGATCGAGATGACAGCCAGTGCCTGCCATCGTTTTTCATTGAGCGTTGCATTGTTGGGTGTGTGCATCATGTTTATCCAATCCTTAGATTTAAAGGGGTGTCGGCCGACGTCCGGCTGGCACCCAGGGCTTTTTTCTGGAGCAATCAGCCCATGGCGTTGACGTTGGCCAGCGCCAATGAGTTACGAATCATTTTGATCCCGTGGGCGGTGCCGATGCTCTCGGGGTGAAACTGCACGCTTTCGATCGGCCGGGTACGGTGCCGCGCCGCCATGTTCACGCCATCGTCCGAGTAGGCCGTGGCCACTAGCGAGCTTGATGTTCCCGGGTCGGTAATTGCCAACGAGTGATAACGCACCACGGTGACGGCCGACGGTACATCCTGGAAAACGCCTCGTCCGTCATGATGCACCTGGGCGTATTTGCCATGTTGGGTGGTAGGCGCACGGGTGAGCTTCCAGCCGAAATGTTCGCCCAGTGCCTGGTGCCCCAGGCAGACCCCAAAAATGGCCTGCTGTTCATCCATCTCGCGAATGATCTGCGGGTAACCATGATCTTCGGGAGTGCCCGGCCCCGGCCCCAGGACCAGTAACTGCGGTTGCCACTGCCGATAGTGGGCGATGGGGTCATCATTGACGCGAACGACCCTGGTTTCTGCACCTACGGCCGAGTAGTACTGCTCAATGACATACACAAAGCTGTCGAAGGCGTCGATTAACATCACTCTCATACGCTGGCTCCCATCGCTCGGGAAAACGACTTGATCTTCGCTCCCGCTTCATTCCATTCCTCCTCGGCCTCAGAGTCGGCGACGACTCCCGCCGCAGACTGCAATACATAGCGTCCGGCATTGCCGACGATCGTACGGATCGTCAGGGCCAGCACCGCGCTGTTGGCTCCGGTGATATAGCCGACACAACCGGTGTACAGCCCGCGAGCGGTGCCTTCCAACTCGGCGATGATTTCCATTGCCCGGACCTTGGGGGCTCCCGTCATGGTGCCCGCCGGGAAATTGGCCACGATCAGGTCCCAGACATCGCAGTGCTCGCGCACCCTGGTTTCCACAGTGGAAACCAGGTGCAGCAAGGACCCATAAGTGTCCTGCTGCATGAACGAACTCACGTGTACGCCCCCGGGAACCGCGCACCGGGCCAGGTCGTTACGCGCCAGATCGACGAGCATCAGGTGCTCGGCGGCTTCCTTGGGAATCTTGTCCAGCGGACTGCCGCGCTGGTCCTCCCGAGTCATGGTGCCGGCGATGGGCCGGACCTGGGCCACACCGTCCTGAAGGCGGATCATCAGTTCCGGACTGGATGACACGACGTGCAGGTCGGCAAGGTCCAGGTAGTACATGTAGGGCGCCGGATTGACCGATACCAGGCGCTCATAAAGATCCACCGGTGCAATCGTCGCGCTGGAGACGGCACGTCGGCACAACTGCACCTGGTAGATGTCACCGGCGCGGATGTACTCCTTGGCCCGGGAAACGGCCGCACAGAATGCCTCGCGATCAGTGACGTCCTCGATCACGGCGACTTCAGCGGCAAGGCCTGGCACGGGTGCCGCGGGCGGCTTGCGGAGCACCGTGAGCAGGGCATCAAATTGCGCCTCAGCGTTTTCCCCGGCGTTGAGTACGTCGATCCGCGCCGGACCTTGGGGGGCTTCGTAGCGGATGATATGTCGATAGACCCGCACCACCACCTCCGGCACATCCTGCTCAATGGCAATGTCCGGCAGGTTTTCGACGAAGCGCGCGGCGCTGTAGCCTAGCGCCAGCACCAGCGGAAAGCCTTCCGGCAAGACCAGGGTCTGCGTGACGCGTCGCAGGCGTTCGCACAGGCTCGCCTGTGAATTGTTCAGCAGCTGTTCGCAAGCGGCCAAGGCCCACTGGAACGGCGCGCCAGCGGACAGGTGCCAGGTGTCATTGACCAGTTTCAGCTCCAACAGTAGGTCGATCATGAAGGTGGTCTGATTGCCGTCGACCGGCAGGAAACCCGCACCGGTCTCGAACAGCGCTGGACACGGATAGAGCTCCAGCAGGCCACGCCGCACCTGGGCGACGGGCGCCGCATCGGCGATTTCGTGGTGCTCCACGCTCCACATGGGGATGGGTTGTAATGAGCTCACAGGGCTGGCTCCCGTTGATCGCGGATACGTGCGTGCTTCCAGGAAATGTAGGCACCGGTCTCGGTCCTTGGATCCAGGCTCTGCTCAAGTTGAAGTTGGACCGAGGTGCCGAAATGGCCGGCCATCTGCTCCTGTACCTGGGCCACCGAACGCTCGCCGATACCCGCCACCATCGACACCTCGACATGGTCGCTACCGTCGCTGGCGCTGCAGATCCTGACCTCGTAGCCAGAGACCCACTCGGCCGCAGACAGCACCGCCGACTCGATCAGTGCCGGTAGTACCTGGCGACCGGCCAGGGTCATCACATCACTCACCCGGCCAAAGACCCGTAGGCAACGAGAACGATTGCCGCACCCGCACTCCTCGGCAGAGTGCAGTCGCGCCAAGTCGCCGGTGCGGTAGCGGATCAGCGGCTTGGCCCCGGGTACGAGCATCGTCAGGCACAGTTCGCCTATATCGCCCTCCATTCCGGGAACCGGAAGAATCTCCGCCAGATAGTTGGTCTCGGAGAAGTGCAGGTTGCCGTTGGCGCAGCCAGTGGCCACCGCATGGGCTTCCTGGGAGCCATACAGGCCATGGGTGCAATGGGCATTCCAGACCCGGGCAATATTGCTCAGCATCTGCGGCGTGCACAGTTCGCCCAGCACCATGATCTGGCCCACCGCTGTCTCGCGCGGATCTATCCCCTGGCTCGCATAGAGCCGGGCCAGGGCCAGGGCTACGGCGGGTGAGCAGATCAGCGAGCGGACTTCAAGGTCGTTGATCAACTGGGCGGCCTTGACCAGGCCGACTCTAGGGCTTTCCGGCCACAGCCGCACGTAGGGAATTCCCAGGTTGCGGCAGACCTCGCCATAGGTATCACCGAACGCATACAGCTCCGACGGCCCCATGATCGCGGTGAGGGCATTGGTGGTGCCGAATGTCGACTGATACAGGTCGGCGACGGCCTTCTGCACATAGGCACCGCTGGTCTCCACATCGATCGCCGCCCGAGGGCAGGGGGTTGGCAACCCCGTTGTCCCGGTCGTCTCGTAGTACACCGCGATTTGGTCGAAAGGCAGGCTACAGACCGAGCGGCCCACGGCGCGCAGGTCTTCCTTGGTTGTGAAAGGTCTGCCGTCCAGCGCCGGCAGCGCGCTGGGACTGCCCATTTGCGAGCGCAGGTGCCCGGCATAGAACGCCGAGTGTTCCTGGACATAGTGCAAGACTTCCCGGGCCCGTAGTTGCCCCTTGGCCTCCAGTTCCTGTGGCGTGGTGCGTCCATCCAGGTAGGCGTCCACATCATCCAGCCATTGCTGGTGCAGGTTGTCCTTGATCATGGCTGGTTCCCCGCGTCCAGGCTGTTGGCGAACTCACTGATGGTCTCGGTGAGCATGAGGTTCTCCAGGGGAACAGTGATGGACAGCTGGGACTCGAGTTCGATCTTGATCTTCATCGCCGACAGCGAGTCGCCGCCCAGGTCGAAGAAGTTGTCCTCGGGAAGTACCACCGACTCCTCAAGATGACTGGAGATCACCCGGATAACGGTGCGCAGGATGGTTTGCGGAGTCTTGCTCTTGGAGTCTTTCATGTCATTCCTCAGGATTTCACGCAGGGCCAGTACATCCACCTTGCCGTTCTTCGACAGGGGCCATTGGGGCAACTGCTGGACAGTCTTCGGCACCATGTAGGCAGGCAGGCGCAGGGCCAGGGTCTGGATGATTGCAGGAGCCAGTTCGGGCTCGCCGACATAGACCAGGGCGATCTGCTTGGGATGCCCATCGGGACCAGGCAGGGCTACGGCACAGGCTCGCGAGACACCGGGGCAGGACTCGGCCACGCTCTCGATTTCACCCAGTTCGATGCGCAGGCCATTGAGCTTGATCTGGTTGTCAATACGTCCCAGGATCTCGATTTCACCGTTGGGCAGGTAGCGCCCGAGGTCGCCGGTGCGGTACATGCGCCGCCCGCTGCGCGGGTGCTGGACAAAGGCCTTGCGGGTCAGTTCCGGCTGGCCGATGTAGCCACAGGCCAGGGAAACATCGCTTTCCACCAGCATTTCTCCGGGTACCCAATCCGGGCAATCGGTCCAGTTGCCCGCCACGATGTGATAGGCAGAGTTGCGCATGGGCGCGCCATAGATCACCGAACGCGCCAGTTGGCCTTCTTGTTCGTCGATCTCGTGCAGCACCGACCAGTTGGTGGTCTCGGTGGGGCCTCCGCAGGAGTACAGCCGTGCCTTCGGGTACAGCGCCCTGGCTCGCGGCAGCAATGGCAGAGGGATCCAGTCGCCCGCCATGACGATGTTGGCCAGCGATTCCACCGCGGAGAAGCTGCGCGCGGTTTCCGCAACACTGCACAGCAGGTCCATGATGGCCGGTACGCAGGCCCAGAAGGTCACTCCGTGGCGACGCTGTAGTCGTAGCCAGGTATCGGGGTCCGGTCCTGCTGCCTGGGCAGGAACCACCACCGAGCCGCCGTGCAGCAGGGGGCCGAAGATATCGAATACCGACATGTCGAAGTGCAGGGCGGCAGTGGCCAGGTGGCGAGTGGAGGTATCCAGGCCAAAGCGCTCGACGACGTCATATACGTGGTTGACCACCGCTACCTCTGGAATCTCGACACCCTTGGGGTTGCCGGTGGAGCCGGAGGTAAAGATCACGTAGGGCGAGTAGTCCGCAGCCAGTGGTGCCAGGGCCAGGTCCGTGTGCTGCCCAGCCCAGGCACGCAGGTCCTCATCCGTCAGCACGAGCCGCTGCACCTGCTCCGGCAAATGGGCATCGACACCGGCGATAACCGTGTGCACCCCGGCCTGGGACAGCACCGAGCGGATACGCTCGGACGGTAGGTCGATATCCACCGGCACATACCCGACACCGGCCAGCAGGCAGCCGTAGACAGCCGCATAGTGGCCGCTGCCCTTGGGCAGTACGATCCCGACAAAGCGTTCACCGGGGTTGCGGGCTTGTTGGATCATCTCGCTGATCCGTGCCGCGGCCCGGCCGATTTCGCCCCAACTGTAGCTGCCCTGGGCATCGAGGATTGCGGTTTCCCCGGCGCGTTCGGCAATCCGTGCCAGCAGCAGGTCACGCAGGTGAACCTCCGGTACTGGCGCCTGGGTCGCGTTTACCGCGTGGCGTACTTCGATCTGCGCGGCAGGTCGCAGGTCGAGCCAGGTGCGTTGCCAGATCTCGCTGTCGTCGGCCAGTTGCTGCAGCAGTGTGCAGAATGCGCCGAACATCGATTCCACGACCTCGGGGCGAATGACCCCGGTGAGGTAGTCCCATTTGAAGTACAAGGTGCCCTCGGATTCGCGCAGTTGCACATCCAGGGTGACTTGAGGCGTTTGCGAGACTCCGTAGACCTCTTGCCCAAGACTCGCCGCATCATGGCGTCCCGGGTGTCCGAGCAGGCTGGTGAGGACGATCGGCATCAGTGGCGCACCGCCACTGCGACGGGCCCGGGCCAGCTCGCGCAGCACCTCGACACCGTTGAACAGCCGATGGTCCAGTGCCTGCCAGATGGCGCCTTGCAGCTGCTGGCCGCGAGCCTCGAGGGTATCGGCGGCCGCTATTTCGTAAGGCACCAGCAAGGTATTGGTAAAGTCGCCGACGACCTGGTCGATATCGGCACTGACGGGCATCCGATCCGAGACCGGGAAGTTCAGGGTGAACCGGTCTTCTTCGCTCCAGCAGCGTAGCACTTCGCACAAGGCCAGCGCGACTGCCCCGGATGGCGAGATATTGCGCGCCTGGGCCTGGGCCTGGAGTCGCTCCCAGACAGCGACGGCGAGGGTGCCCTCGTGTCTCTCGAAGCGCGACTGGCCGCTGAACTCTCCGGGCTCCAGCTGTGGCAAGCGCGGTGCTGCCGGCAGATGGTTGATCTTGTCCAGCCAGTATTCGCGGTCGGCTTGGTACTGGGCGCTCTTGAGCACCTTTTGCCGATAGGCGACGTAGTCATGGAAGCTGGTCTGGAGCACCGGCAGCTGTGGGTCATCCTCCAGGTAGAGATCGATCAGGTCGGGGATGATCACCTGGAAGATCGACCAGGCATCGGCGATCAGCATGTCGATGCACAGATGCACACGGCTAGTGCTGGCGCTGATGCGGCTGATGTGGAACTGGAACAGCGGCCATTGCGTGGTGCCGATTTCTTCGTTGGCCATGCGTTCGCGGACCCGGTCGATCTCCCGATCAATCTGCGCCGTATCCAGAGCGCTGAGATCGACGTACTCCACCGCCTGGGTACCGTCGACATCGCCGATGCTCTGGCGTCCGCTGGCATCGATGGTCATGCGCAGCATCGGATGGCGCTCGACCAGCAGCCCCACGGCATGGGTGAAGCGCTCGCGATCCAAGGCCTGCACTTCCCATTCGAAATATCCCTGGCAGCCGACGCCGCCATAGTCGTAGAACGAACCACGACCGATCCACAGTGCCTGTTGGCTTTCGTTGAGTTCGAACGGCAGCAGTTGCTGCTGTGCCGGTAAGTGCTCGAACTTCGGCAACTGGGTATTGCGCGAGGCATTGGCCAGTCGTACCAAGTTCGCCAGTACCGGCTCCTCGAGGAACGCGCCCATTTGCACATGGATGCCATGCTTGCAGGCCAGTTCACCGACCATGCGCAAGGCGCGCAGGGAATCGCCGCCGGCGTCGAAGAAACTCGACTCCAGCATCGCCTCTTCACATAGCGTCCAGGCCAGCCAGCAATCACGCACCGCGTGGTCTGCCTGGGTCACCGGGGCAAAGACTGTCTGATCCGCATCGCGCTCGATAGGGCTGACCTGCAGCGCGCTGTAGTCAACCTTGCCGTTGCGCCCGAGGGGCAGGGTGCCGGTCATGATCTGGCCGGGTTGGGCGGCCGGGTGTAGGCGCGCGGCCAGGTGCTTGCGAACCTTGGCGACCACCTCTGCGGCATCCGGGGCCAGCTCCAGGAACAATGCCAGCGTCGCGCCCAGGTCGTTGCTCAAGCAGTTGGCCGCCGCCTTCACCACGCCCGGCACTTGCAGTGCGGTGATTTCCAGTTCAGTCAGGTCGACCCGATGGCCGCGGATCTTCACCACCGAGTCGGTCCGCCCGAAGATTTCCACGGTGCCATCGACGGCCATTCGCGCCCGGTCGCCAGTGCTGTATTGCAAGGGCGAAGTGGTGTCCAGAGTGTTGCCACGAAACGCTTTCTTCGTGTCCTCGGGGTTGACGTAGCCCACCGACAGCGTTTCACCGGTGATGATCAATTCACCGACGCAACGGGCCGGCAGTTGCTGGCCATGGCGGTCGACCACATACATCCGGGCGCCGGGTATCGCGCGTCCTACCGAGGGCAGCAATGTGCGGCGTGGTGCGCACAGGTCTTCGATGGAAACCACTGCTGCTTCCGCGGAACCATAGACATTGATCACCCTGTAGCCGAGATCGGTCGGCGGCCATTGCTTGCAGCGCTCACCGGCGATCAGCATGGTGCTCAGGCCGGTCCGGGTTCCACTTGCCCACAACGCCTCGGCAATGGAAGTCATGGCCAGCGTATGGTTCATATCGCCTTCGAGCAGCCAGCGTGCCAGCAGGTTGACGTCCTGCAGCACCTGCGGGGCAGGGATGCATACCGTGCCGCCGACGCAGAGTACCGGCAGCGGGTCGACCTCGACCATCCCGTAGCCTGGCGACGATAGCCATGAGCCGCGGCTATGCTCGCCAAGTCCGGCCTGATCGATAATGGCATCCAGGGTCGCGGCCATCCCCCGATAGGACAGGCAAACGGCCTTGGGCCGTCCGGTACTGCCGGAAGTGCCGGCGATAAAACAGGCCTCGTTGGTGGTGTCGACCCACTTGCCGTGTTCCCAATCGACGTGGGCAGGGCGCATCTGCACCTTATCGATATCCAACAGCGGACAGTTCAGCAGATCTCGCGCTCTCTCGGTGGTGCTGCCTGCGGTCAATACCGCATGTGGACTGCATTCTTCGATAAAGGCCCGAATGCGTTCATCAGGATGCGCCGGGTCGATCAGCACGCAGGTACCACCCATGCGTTGCACGGCGATGATCGAGGCCAGATGTTGCCAGCCGCGATCCAGGAACAACGCCAGGCGCGGGCTCGATCGGCGGGAAGTGACGCGTTCGCGTATGTGCTGGACCAAGGCCTCGGAGGCGTCCCAGAGTTCGGCGTAGGTCAGGGTGCGGTCGCTGTTGTCATCCACTATCGCCGCAGCCGATGGTTTGCTCTGTACATGCCGGTAGATGTGCTCCACCAGGAACTGACGCTCGGCGGCTTCGGCCGGGGTTGGGCAGACGGGCTGGATCGTGGTCGCCGGCAGGGCCTTGGGATCAAGGACTCGGGCGCAAGCGAAGGCCACCAGTTCAAGCAATTCCAGGCGTACCGCCCGGGTCATGCGATCGCTGCGTACTGACAGTTGGCAGCGGCCGTCCTGCACCAGCAGCCAGACCGGTGATTGCGCCGCTGACAAGTGTTTACCGTCGCTGATCTCGATATCGGCCCGCAATTGCGCCTCGCCATGGGGCGCTTCAGCATTGGCGCGCAACTGCGCGATATAGGCCCGAGTGTCTTCTGCAAGGTTCAATGCCGTGCAATCGACGCTGAGCTGCGACGGCTCGCCGTCATGATGGACTCCCAGGGTTACCCGGCCTTCCGGACTGAGCAAGGAGCCCAGAACCGCGGCGACCGTAATCAGGTCGTTCATACTGGCCGTCAGGCCAGGGGGCAGAGCGATATCTTCCTGGTCTCGTGTGCTGCCGGCTGATTGTCCAGCCGCCGGGCACGCGAACGCGTCCCACAGGCTGCGCTCATTGCCTGGCAGCAATTGTGGCGCGGGGGGTACTGATGTCATGTCGTCCCTCATCTTGTTCATGCCTTCCCTGTTTTCACGCTGTGATTTCGTTTTCGATCGAGTGAATAGCCCCGATCTGCTCCGCCAGAACCGCGGCAGCCTGAAGTACGGCTTCACGTTCCTGGCCGCCCAGTGTCGAGGCATCGACTGCGATGAAGCGTTTGCTGCCCTTGGCCGCGGTTTTCCAGGTCGCGACAGCCCGGCCACCGATGAGCACCACCGGCCGTCCGTTACCAGCCGTGTCGTAGCCGCCGATACGCTCCAGTTCAAGGCAGTCGCGCTGTCTCGAATCGGGCGCATAGCCCATTACCAACGGGTCCCAGGCCGGCAGGAAGCGGATCTGCGCGCTTGCGAGTGCCTGGTCGCGTTGAAGAAACTGCTCAAGACGCGCCAGTCCGGCCTGGCTGTGCCACATCTGGTCTGCGACCCGGCAGGCTGCGCAGGCTTGAAGCAACGCGCGCGCGGTTTCCTTTGAAACCGCGAGCCACCAAGCCAGGTCATCGACCGTGACCGGTCCGTAGTGTTCGAGGTAGCGCCCGGCGATATCGCGCAGTAGCGAGTCGCGATCCAGCGGCACACCGTCACCGGGTAGCAACCCATCGGCTGCAGCCGAATACAGCCAGCGGTTCGACCATTGGTTGGCCGCCGGTATACGAACCAATGCGCCGTCATAGGTAGCAACCGAAGTCAACGCACGAGCCTGGGGTGCCGGCAGGTCGAGGGCACTGCCGATATCCTGCAGACGCACCGCAACGCCATTGCTGAAAGTGATCAGTGCCGGCAGCAGTCGCCGGTAATCCTCCAGGCCAAGCCCTACGTCCCGTAGCCGCCACTCGTGGTTGGCCAGCGGCAGGCGGGTGGCGGCAAAGACTTTGCTTGCCAGCTCGCCGGGAAGGAGGAACTTGGAGCGCCGCATGCCCGGAATACGCAGCAGCTCGCTGTCGTTTTCCATCGCCAGTACGCTCTTGCGATCAAGGTTGCGATTGCGCGCCATGACCGCCAGCCAACTGGTGGGCCGCGCTGAATATACGCCGACATAGGCCTGTGCAATCTGTGCCACTGTTGCTTGCGCCAGGCGCTCGAAGTGTTCCGACACGACCCATTCCCGCAGGTGGGTGTCGGTGAGGCCATTGCAGGCAGTTCTCATGCTCATAAGGTTCTCGATAGCTGTTGGGCTGCGCCGTTCAGTCGCCGACGACATCGAAGTTGCAGCTGCGAGCGGCCTCGACCTGGTACATGTCGGACTTGGCCGGGACGAAGAAATTGCCGTCATTGCCTTCGCGATGGCGTTCTCCAGGTACCGAGACCGGCAGCGCCGGCTGCCCGGTGAGTTGTTCGTAGTCGCGGATCAGACGGGTCATGGAAACCATGCGATCGAGCATCCGGCGCAGCATTTCCATGCCTTCCTTGTCGCCCAGTACCTCGCCTTTCTTGTCGCCCACTAGCATTGCCGGGAAGCCGTAGCCGACCATAATCATGCGATTCAGCAAGGCGCACTGGAGCATCTGGTTGTAGACCTCGACGTGGCCCATGCGCCGGCCAGTCACCATGACCCCGGCAACCTTGTTGGTGAGGGTGCGATCGTGGCGCAGGAACCCGGTGCCGACCCGCTCCAGGAACGCCGACATCAAGGGCGTTGCGCCAAAGCCATGGACGGCACAGGCGAAGATCACGCCATCGCTGGCTTCCATGAGTCGCACTGCACGCGCGGCGTCATCCTTCTGAGCACAGGGCTCGTTGCGGAAATTGCAATCGCCGCAGGCCCCGCAGGGTTCGATTTTGGCGTTGGCCAGTGAAAAAACTTCGAGAATGACATCCTGTTTTTCCAGGTACTCGGCCGCCCACTCCAGCGCTCTGGCGTTGTTGCCATCCACCCGTTCCGAGCCATTGATGGCGACATACTTGATCTTGTCCGTCATGGTGCTTCTCTCTCCTTGAGTTTGCCTGTTCCCGGGCACGACGATCGCCAGACCGTCGTGCCATGTCTCCAGCGCTGCCAGAGACTGTTTCAGCGTGCCAGGTAGTCAGCGATCGGATACTTCACGCACAGCGCCTCGGCCTCCGCGCAGAATTGCTTGCGCAGTGCCGGGTTCAGGGTGAACTCGCTGTCGCCGAGCGGCGTCACTTGGTCCAGGATCCGGCAGAGCAGGTCGACGATTTGCCGGCAACCCTGCGGGTCGACATGGCGCTGGGCGAGGGCACCGGTACCGATGCGCAGACCACTGGTGACGAAGGACGAACGCGTTTCGCCGGGCACACGGTTCTTGTTGACGACGATTCCGCAGTGCTCCAGTGCGGTCTCGGCGATAGCGCCGGTCATCGCTGCACGCAGGCGAATCAGAATGGTGTGGTTTTCGCTGCGACCGCCCACTACTTCATAGTCCCGGGCCTGGAATTCGCTGGCCATCACATCCGCCGCAGTGCGGATGCGTTGCATCTCGGCATCGAATTCGGGAGTCATGGCGTAACCCAGTGCAGCGGCCTTGGCTGCCATCATGTTGACGGCGGGCGCGCCTTGCATCCTGGGGAACACCGCCAGTTCGAGCACTCGGCTGAAAGTCGCATCGCGGCCAGGGACTTTTTCATTGGCGTCACGGCCCGAGAGAATCAGGCCGCCACGAGGGCCTGCGAGCTGTTTGTGGGTACAGGTAGTGGTAACGTGCGCTGCGTCGATCGGGCTCGGATGGCGCCCGGTCGCCACTAGACCGGCAATATGCGAGATGTCGGCCATCAGGATGGCGCCGGCTTCATCGGCGATCCGGCGGAAGCGTTCGAAGTCCACGACCCTGGAATAGGCCGTGGCACCGCAGATGATCAGTCGCGGCCGATGCTCCAGGGCTAGCCTGCGGACTTCGTCGTAGTCGATCAAGCCTTCTTTAGTGGTGCCATAACCGATGGCGTTGTAGTAAGTGCCTGAGAAAGTCACGGGGCTGCCATGGGTCAGGTGGCCACCGTTATCCAGGGCCATGCCCAGTAGCGTGTCGCCAGGTTCGAGCAGGGCCGCGAGTACCTGGTAGTTGGCGCTGGAAGCCGAGTGCGACTGGACGCCGGCATATTGCGCAGAAAAAAGGTCCCGGGCACGCTGGATCGCCAGGGACTCAACCAGATCCACGTTCTCGCAACCGGCGTGATAGCGGCGTCCGGGAACACCTTCGGCGGTCACGTTGACCAGCGCGGAAGAGGACGCGGCCAGGGTGCGTGGCTTGACCGCACAGCAAGAGGCAACCAGCGAGAGGGTGCGTTGCTGGCGAGCGACCTCGGCGTCAAGGATCCGCGCCAGTTCGGCATCATGTTCCTGAAGATCGGCCAGGCCACGTTTGAGCAGATCGGCCTGGGTGAGAAGTGGTTGATGATTGACTGTCATGACTTGCTATCCCTTCCATTGGTGTTGTGTGCTGCGAAAGACAGCACGGTTTCCTCAACCTCGTGTGCATGGGTACGCACGAAGTAATGCCCGCCACCGGCGAGGGTTGCGGCTTGGGTGACGTTGATGAACTTGCTCCATTGCGCGAGTACGACTTCAGGCTCGGCGGTGGCCGGATCCTCATCGCCCAGCAGCACCAATGCCGATGCGTCATGTGCCGGGTACTGCGCCAGGTAGCGATAGGCTTCGCAGGCGATCAGATGGTCTCTTCGACCGCGAGCCAGCATGCTCTCGACCTGACTGTCGAGCAGTCCGGTGAAGGCGCCCAGTGAACGCAGGTATTCGGTCCAGATCTGGTCCGAAGTGGTTTCGGCGGCGCGAATTGCGACATCTGCATCCAGCACCGGGCGCGAGGCAGCAACCACCAGCGAGAGGTGTTTGTGGCTACCGGTCATGCTTGAGGCAATGCACGCTGCAGTCGCCGCGCCGGCGCAGTGGCCGTAGATCACCAGGTGGGCGGCGCCGATCCCTTCGATTTCGGTGGCAAGGATGTCGAGCAGGGCTTGAAAGTCCGAGGCGTTCTCGACCTCGAAGTCACCGAAATCCACGCCGAAAACCTGTACATCCGGGTTGCCTTGAAACAGGTTGCGGTAGGCCGTGGCGTCTCCGCCGCCGAAAGGAACCGCAATCACCGCGGTCGAACCTGCGGCTGCTTGCGCATCGCCAAAACAGACCAGGCGAGCGGCTTGTCGGGTGGCTGCGCAGACAATGCGTCGAGCCAGACCCGCTGCCGTCGGATGCTCGAAAAGAGTCACGATGGGCAAATTGCAAGACAGGCGCGACATCACGCGAATAGCGTCGAAGGAGTCGCCGCCGAGGTTGAAGAAATTGTCTGCTTGGCCAACATGCGGCAGCTTGAGCACCTCGGCGAAAGTGGCGCAGACGCGAGCCACTTCATCGGCAAGGACTTGTTCATCGAACTGGATGTTTTCAGTCATTCCATTCACTCCTATCCATAAGTACATCAGCGAGTTCATTGAGCAGATTGGTGGCTGCACTGGGGTTGCAAAACGGCCCCTCGATCTCCAGAAGCAGTTGCGAAGCACCTGTGCGCCGTATGTCGATTCCCACCGGAAAAGTTGCACTCATCACCTGTGAGGCCGGGATGCCGCGCTGGCCGGCGCCATTGATGAACAGTTCAGACGCTCGACAGCATTCCAGCGCCTGACGCGCTGCCGGACAGCGACGGGCATGTGCCTCAAGGCTGATTTGCCCGGGGAGTGGATGCGCTCCAGGGTTTGCCAAGGAGAGCGGAACAAGGCCCGTCATCATGCCGATAGCATCCTGCTGGTCAGCCTCGCGCCAGTTATGCGAAGAACACAGGGTGTCGCCCTCGGCGATGACATCGGCCCGCTGTAGGCAGCTCAGGATATTCGCCATGGGAGGCTTGTCGACATTGATCGAGGCGACGTCCAAGGTGCGCTGCATACTCATGCGCTGCCCTTGGGCGTTGAAGGCCAGGCATCCGGTTTGCAGCAGACGCACAGGCGCCATGGGTTGCGCTACAGATGTGAGCAGCCCGCCATCAACGTCCGCGTACAGTGCTTGTGCCTGGACATAATCGTCATAGACCCCACGCCCTCGACACATATGCGCCAGCACTGAGTCGACCTCGGCGGATTGCGCTGCTTGCAGCAGGCGCGCCAGAACCGCGAGGCTATGTTCGTCGGCCAACCCATGATGGATCGAGAGGAGACAGTGCAATCCGGTGCTAGTGGCCAGGCTGCCGGCGGCAAATAGCGCAGTGCCGGATCTGACCGCTAGCTGGGCCTTGCGCAAGGCCTCGGGAGCGCTGATCTCGCGAACATCGAGAATTTCAAGATAGTGACCCAGTTCCTCGCCCCATCCAGCGATCACCAGATGACGCAAGAGTCCGAGATCCGGGTCGGCGCCGTCCTTGAGAGGTATTACAGTGGAAACTTCTTGGGAGACGCCGGTGTAGAAGCCCTGGGCGACCATGGCCTTGGCCTCGACACTGAGTCTGGCGTCGGCAAGCACCTGCATCATGCCCATCTGTTCGATTGATTCTGTGGTCGGGCCTTGAGCTGTTGTTTTTGACATGTCAGATCCTCGGCGCGCAGGCATCATCAGGCGGCGATTTCGATCCATTGGAGAAAGCATTTACGGGCACACGCATCTCTCCCGTTCAGTGGGAAAGCCATAGGGCGCGCACAGTTTTTTGTACGACAGCCTTAGTCGGCCATGTCGTTTAAATGCGTCGGTTATTTACTTTTTTTGAGCGGGTCGATCAGTTTCTAAGGCGTGCGCAAAGGAGGGGGCGTGACGGAGCGTCGGGCAGGGTTCTGAGGGTGTGAGAATCATTGCTTGTAGCATTTCGCTCAAGGGCTGAGGTGCTGAAGGCGGGGATTGCAAGGGGGGCTGGCAGGTTCCGGAAAACAATATCGGCAAACAAAAACATTAAGCCATTCCTTAGCTTTGGTTAGAAAAATGTCGCCTCTTGGCGATCTAAATAAAGCATCCTTTGACACGGCTCCAAGTTCATCCTGATGGAGCCAGGGTAAACCCCTGCGCGTCATAAACGAAACCTTAGTCGGTAATTTCATAAGCGCAAGTAAGTTTCTTCCGTTTTGTAAAAAAATATCGGACCGCTCTAGTCTGCCGCTCGCAGTGGAAAACATTGTGAGCCTGCCATCAGCGTGGGAGTCGTGGAATGGGTCAAAGCCGGAGGTACGCTACGGCCGAGTAACAGGCCGCGGCGCCAGGGGAGAGGTAGAGGGACGCGGGGGCTCAGCAGTGAATGTGTTCAGCCGCATGCATGGCCAGGTAGGCATCGAGCTTCTTGTCGTTCAAACCCAAGGTGTTAAGAATTTGCGCCATGAAGCTGACAGGAGCGCTACCAGGCGCGGTGACCACACCCTGGTCGGCAACGGCATATGGCACATCCTGGTAATAATCCGCTCCGCGGTAATGCACCAGCTTCAGATTCTCAGCGGAGTTGGACGTATGTTGCAAGTGATCCAGTACTCCAGCCTGGGCCAGGACGCGGGTGCCATCACAGATTCCTGCAACGACGATTTTCTTTGCGTGGGCCGCGCGAACCAGCGCCTCGATTGCTGGTGCTTTGTCTGTTTTCCAGATAGGGCTTCCCGTCACTATCAGCAAGTCGATATCTTCCAGCTGGATGGCTTCGATGGCCAGGTTCGGGATGATGATCATTCCTCCTGATGAGGTCACTGGCTTGCTGCCGGGGGCTGCGAAACGAGTGTCGAAGCCATAGTAGGCTCGTCCCGTGGAGTTGATGAGTGCTGGTTCCCAGTCAGAGAAATTCTCGGTGAGAATAGTGACGGCACGTACCATTTGAGTGTCCTTCTCAAGTATCCATGATGATCAACAGCAATTATCCAGGATGGTTGTCCTGGCGCGTATTGCTATTGAGTGTAGACGCTGACGGCGCCGGTGAATGGTGGGGGCTGAGTATCGTCGGGATGCATCTCATTCGACAATGACAGTGGTCAAATGGTCGTCAGGTTGAGCATTGAGGTCAGAGAGGGGATGCTTCTGAAAAGTTACGTAACTGATTGATTATTAAAATATAAATCTAATAAATAGTTGTTTGGTTGAGTTGGCTAGTTATACTCAGGATACCTGATAGAGGTTATTAGTGGCTGTGGCGCTTGGTGCATAAACTACCCTCAAGAACACCTGAGATTTATACGTTTGACCTTGATGCTCTATTGGTAGGCAAGAGGGGCCAAACCTACCGCAACCGATGATTACGGGCACGGTTGACACTACAACACGAGTGATAACAGGTAATCTTTCGACTGACAAACCCCAAGCTCGGACAGCTATGCGGAGCTTTGAAATTTCAGGCTCGCCAGGCGAGCCAAGGTTAACAGGCGAGCGCGGTGCTACTCTGCAAATTGGAGGCGACGAGCAGTCGCTTTAAGTTATTCCGGTTCGTCAGGACGCCGAAGCAGCGGACCTGGCGCCGCTAGTCCGGAGCGTTTATCCGGCGATTCATTGAGCTGGATTTCGATCGCTTGAAGCTCCTTCATTTGAGTTTTGAGCTTGGCGATTTTCTCTTCCAGCCGCACGGCGCGGGGCTCGGAAGCTGCGGGTTCTTGCCGATCGGCAGCATCGAGTGCCGCCAGGTAACGGCTGATGCTCGATTCAATTTCTTCCATGCGCCGCTTCAGTTTAGCGCTGGTGAAATTGCGCTCGCGGTTGTTGACTGCTTTGAATTTACTGTCATCGATGGTGACCAGATGTTCTCCAAACAGTCCCAACTGCTGACACAGCACAACGAACTGGCGACAGACGCCTCGGATGGCCTTGCTGTTGCCTTTTCGGAAGTTGGCGATGGTCTTGAAGTCCGGCATCAAACGTCCGGTCAACCACATCAGCTCGACGTTGCGTTGATCTCCTCGCTCCAGCCGTCGGCTCGACTGGCTGCGATTGAGATAGCCGTAGATGTAGATCTTCAGCAAGATCGCGGGGGTGGTAAGCCAGCCGGCCAGTATCGGCTGGAATGGCACCTTCAAAACCCAGAGTGACCAGGTCGAGTTCGTCGACGAAGACGTCGACTACACGCACCGGATTGGTATCGCTGACGTAGTCGTCGAGGCTCTCGGGAAGTAAGGTGCCTTGACCTCGATTGTTCACCTTGGAGAAAGCGTTTCATGGGCGATCCCTGCGATGAAATCCTCAGAAATCATAGCAAGGGTTCGCGAAGGCATTTTTACACACTCTGGGCCGACAGGTGCCTGTTGCGAAGGGCTCGAATCGACCCGAAGCGGTCAGTGGCTGCAGCGTTTCTGGATGAGCTTTGAGGTTTCCTAGGTACGAGGTCGGAGCAAGGAACCTTTCCGCCCAGTCGGCCTTGAATCTCTCTCCGATTATTATCCGAAGGGAATCATTGGAACCGTCCCCGTGGACTGCCTGGACGAAGTGACAAGTAAGCTGTGTCATCACAAGTTGACGTCCACTCGTCGTGGGCCCAAGTAAATAGCTTAAAAGAGCCATCATGTGCTCGGCCAGGGCGCGGTATAGGGCACTTGGTGTCGTAAACGAACGGGAAATAGTGTGCTACATATGCGGCCCCCTCGTCCATTCGCGCGACTGCAAGGTCCGAGTTAAACCAACCAAGCGCTATGTCGCGCCCGAGAGGTAACCCCCCGTAGAAAACAGTGTTGGTTTCGCCCCACTCGCCAGGAAGTGAGTTTTGCTTATTCACCAAGTTAACTTCTATGACTTTTCGCTTATCTATATCCCCGCCCACTGAGACAATCAATTGCCATGTTGCTAACGTTGCGCGACTTTCACGAGCTGCTAGCACAGTTGTTACCGGGGCAGTCAATTCTGAAAGAAATGGTACTGATGAAGCCTTTTGTGCGGTAAGCCGCGCGGCCGTCTTACAACCTGGGGCGGGCGTGTCACAAAAATAGGGGAAGCTATCACTGTTGTTAATAACAATAAGGTATATATTGTTATTATTGCTGTCTGTGGCGACCATTGCTTCAACAATTTCTCGGAGCGGACTTGCACCCGAGTTATCAAAATATCCACCATCCACCAATCGCGTCCAGACTCTCTCGGACGGCATACCTCTTTCATCCAGATAATGTACCGTCGCCGCAGGTGAAACATACGTAAATCGAGCGCTATTGTGAACGGTTGTGCTCACGGCCGTATCGAGAGTTGCCAGTGAAGGGTCAAAGTAATCGTATCCATCACTTGGAGTGAAGTGAAGGTTTGATGCGGTGGTGATGCGTCCATCATCGACCGTTGTCGCGTTAAGCAAAATCGAAGGGAGGTCTTTGCGCTGCCCGCCGTCGTAGAGTTTAAGCAATGGTTCTCCAAATACGTTATTGTCAAAGATTTCGAGCCAATGCTTTTCTATAGTTCTTTCAAAAGCGCGCGCACGATCAGGAAGCACGCCCGGTCCAAAAAAAGCTTGTGCCGTGTCTGCAGTCAATAAGGCGGCAACTGTCGGTGTAAGATAATCCCAATTGAGGAATTTTCTAACTTTCTCGCTCAGGGGCCTTTCTCGCGAGAATCCGGCGGAATTGCATTCTTTATGATCGGGAGGTCTAACGCTCGCTGCACCTGCCACAAATGCCATTGCACCAAGAGCGCCTCCGGAAACGCCACTGATAGCAAAAGTATTTGCTCTTAACGCCCCGCAAAATCTATCGTCAATTTCTGACAGTATAGCCGCAGTCCAGTAAGCGGCTCTCAACCCTCCACCAGCTGCAGAGACGACAAATATTGGCATATCTTCTCGATCAACCGATCGAGCCGCTTTCCATGTGTTGTATTGTTCTGAAACAATCCGACGTTGATCCGCCACAGTGAAGTCAGTATGCCTTAATCCATGATTATCGTTGTTAATGCTGGCGACACCTGCCATAAGGAGCGGTGCGAGCGCCATGTTAGGCCAACCTCTGGATTTAGGTAATGCAACCAAGAGTATTGTCCCCAACACCGACCAAAATGCAAGTGCGATTAAAGTTACTGCGCTGGCTCCTATTGCTGGCCCTATTTTTTCTGGAGCAACGATTATTGAAATTAGAAGCGCTGGCGCCAATGATAAGACCATAATTTCGATCAAGGTTTTTACTGAAATGTTATCTCGAAACATGGAAACAGGCTTTCTTGTTTCGAGAAAATTCTCCAATTTTTTTTTGCGGATCAAAAATACAACCGAACCACCGGCAGCGAGAAAAATAAGAGTAATGACCCAATGTTTATTTTCATCAGGACCAATGCGATTAATTAAGCCAAATACAGCGATCGGTATCCATAGGCGGGTCATAAAAAACTGCACATATCGATTTCGCAAGGTTCGTGAAGGTGTTCTAAAAAAAACAAATGGACAAATAAGTATCGAAATCACAAGCGCAGACTGCAATACGATCAAAAACATAGTTTCCGCATACATATGGTTAAGGATGTTTAGGATCTGAAGCCACGCGAGCCACACTAGTATCCAAAGTTGATAGCGAGCCAACAGCCAAAGCTTCCAAGGCTTTGTGCCGACGTAAATCGCGAGAATTAAGAATCCCACTGACCATTTATCCGTATGGTCATGTGCTATTTCAAATAAAAAACTGAAGATGAGTGCGGAGGAAATTCCAAGGAATCGGGGTAGGTCACGGGTGGCCCTGCGATGATATTTGGAATCTATTAAATCAAGTATTTCAAAAGGGTAGCGACGACTCATCACATGAACGGCGCTGTAGTATGTCGCCATGGACCATATCACCAAGGCGACTACTGTGAACAGCAGGCTAGAACTACCGAACGGAGAGAAAAATGGCTTCTGAAGGGTCGAGTCGTTGAACGCGGCCAGAAGTTCTTTGCCTTGAGGAACGATGCCAAAGATGGTGCAGCCACCGACCCACGATATGATCGGAAAAATGCACAAATTCAAGCAACGAGCCCAAACAAACATTCTCGGTCCAAATGGCCGCAGAGAAAACTTCGCAGCGGCATTCCCCACGGCTTTTTGCATAACGACATGAATGCGTGTTCTGAAAGCCTTGAGGAGAGACATGAGCGTACTTCTCACAGTGAGTCCCTCTGCGTCAGCGGTAGGATTCAAAATGGCATAACCCGATATGTTTTGCCTAAATGGAGCGTAGATTCGCTGCGATGGTTTCGCAGGCCTTTGTGCGCACTGAGTAGCGATCGTGGCCTAGGTCACCGAGGAAATAAGGAATAGAGCCCTTTCCAGTTCGACGGTTGATGCGATGCCGGTCGGCTTAGGTAACCAAACGACCGTATATGGACTCCACCTCGTTGCAAGCCCCCTTCGCATTGGCCCCCGTACCGTTACAACTGCTCTAGACTAGTACGCATCGGCTGGTGGAAAGATGGGCGAAAAAATGCCAGCTATAATGCGCCGGCTAGTTTTCCCAAATACATATCAGGCGCTGAGCCTGTGTTCCGTGTGCGCGGATTGTTGGAACCGTTCTAAATTTCTTCGCGGTGAACCGGCGTTGCCTTGTCGGCAGCAATGCCGATACGAACCTGGTTGCCTGTGATGCTGAGAAGCGTCACGCGAATCTCATCGCCGATGACAATGGTTTCTCCAACTTTCCGTGTGAGGATAAGCATGCTCGATCCCTTCTTCGACGCCAGGGATTTCCCTAGCGCTCCAGTGTTTTTGCGTTATTGCAATGACGTGACCACCCAATTGCATTGCCACTGGCCAGGCATTCGTATTGACCACCCGGCTGCACACGACCGATTGTGTTGAAAAAGTCGGTCCTTCCAGACTGCCCGCATACTGACTGCTGAAAACGCCTTTTTTGCGCGCAGCTATGCGAAATCTGAGCCTGGAATCCTCTGCTCAAAGTAAAGATTTCAATCTGAAGCGCGTACTTTTCTGCCGTGGAAACCATGGCGGACTGTTTTCAACAGAATCGACCCGTAGCCGCCAGTGAAATGAAGGTGAAACCGACCTCAAGGCACGTCCGGATGTTTCTACGATGTCAGGGACGATTCAGCCTATTTTATATTTAAGGTTTTAAAGTCTCAGGCTGCTGATGCTTGAGTTTTTCTTAGAGTGCGATTTCATAATTAATTGATTTAAAACATTTTTTTAAATTCACTTAGGTGGCTATTTTTATTTTTTTCATTGGGTCTTAGCAGCGTCCTTGTAAAAAATTCAGCCTGAGCTAGCTTAAGTCTTGTGCGCGCGGATGGTGGCAGTTAGGCATCGATGAAATGGTCTAGTAGTAGGTGCACACGGAGTGGCGGTCAGACAAGTCTGTATAAGTATAAGTATGAGTTTGATTATTGCGAGGAATAAGATTATGGCGAGTCCGAATGTAGATAAAATGCTTAAAGCGCTTCAAGAAGATGGCAAGTTGGTGGCGGAAGTTCAGTTGGTATTCGCGAAGGTAGAGGCTGCTGCTGGAGTGGATTTGACTAAGGATGAAAAGAAAGAGTTTCTAAAAGAGCTTGCAGATATGTCCTCTAGAGAGGTTCTAATTCTCTGGATTTGAAATTGTGTAGAGGCGCATGATCCATTGGGGTTGTGTGCCTCTATTGAATTAGGAGGATGAATGAGAGTTCTAATGATTCCTGCGTTCAATGTAGTGGATGGTAGGCTTGAGCCTTATGTGCCGTATGGGTTGCTGGCGTTACAATCATTAGTTATGGATTCCACAAGGACTACAATAGACATTGCGTTTCCATCCGAAACGATGCTTTCCACTAAGTTTAGATCCTCTGAGGAGTTGGTGGAAGTTTTTTTGAGTACTACCGATACAGATTGTTTTGATGTGTTTGGTGTATCTACAGTGTGCAATTCAGCGCATTACTCTATAGATATAGCCAGTAAATTAAAGCAAAAGTATCCATCAAGTTTGATCGTGCTCGGTGGGCCGTTTGTTACTAAATTGTCCGCCAGGATTCTAGAGGCATTTGAATTTGTGGATGGCGTTTTTACAGGGGAGGGAGAGGTAAGCTTTAGAGATTTCATAAGTCGTCCGTTTATCAAGGCGGAGCCATTTTTAGGGTTGGGTGGTGTTAAAAATAGGCGGCATCCTTTTGTTAGTGGCGGAATTGTTGAAGATTTGGATGATCTGCCCTTCATTACTAGGTCTTTAGATTATTTTAAATGGCTAAATTTGGTGAGAAAACATTTGCCAGAGGGTGCGGCTGCACCGCTTGAGGCAACAAGGGGGTGTCCTCTAAAATGTAGCTTTTGCTCAACTAAGCAGGTTTGGGGGGCGCAGGTAAGGAGGAAGTCCGCAAAAAGACTTGTCGAGGAAATGTCTTCAATTAGTAATGTTACTGGCGATAAATTTTTTTCTTTCATCGGCGATAATATGGGGGTTCCTCGGAATCCATTCATGCATTTTTGTGATGATATGATTTCGGAAAATAGCGCATTTACGTGGGGTTGCAGTCTTAAGCTGGATAAGCTAGATGAAATGCATTTGGCAAAAATGTGGCAAGCCGGATGTCGCGCAATGTTTATTGGTGTTGAGAGTGCATCGCAAAGCACTTTAGATAAAGTAAATAAGGCTGCTAGTTTAGAAAAAGAAATTAGTATGATACGTATGGCTATTGATATTGGGTTTCAAGTTGAAACATCGTTCATAATCGGGTTTCCATGGGAAACTGAAGCTGAAGTTCGTCAGACATATGAACTGCATTGCGATTTATTAAAGTCTGGGGCAAATCGAAGCCAAGTTGGTGTGCTTTGTCCAATTCCAGGGACAGAGATTGTAAGTGGGCATGAAGTAGTTTTTGATGGGTGGACATCGTATGTTGCCCAAGATGATGTTCCGTTGTCGGATTTTCATTCTCGAATGGTTGAAGAGTATCCAGATTTATTTTCTCATTTTGGGCATTATGAGACTCCAAATATATCTCGTGTTCTTCTAAAAGCTTATCGAGACGCATCCACTCAGTTTGCACAGCTTTATGTTAGGCAGCGCAAGATGAAACAGACGATCGAGCAGCATAATCACGGGCGCACTCCTAGTGGACGATCAGAGGGTAAGGCTCATGGCGAAATTTAACAGTTTGAACGGTTTGATATCCTGGCAGGTCGATCAGGTAATAGACTCTAGATTAGAGCAAATAATTGGAGAAAATGACTTTCAGAGTCCTTGGTTTTTGAGGAAAGGTTTGGAACGAAGCAAGTCAGTGGGGTTGATTCCGAATCAAGGAACTGCATTTTTGATATCAACGAATCTCATAATGACAAATTGGCACGTATTTAGAAGGCCTGATTGGGCAAAAGATAAATACGTGATTTTTGATTTTGAGCAAGAGGAAGATGGCTTGCCCTTGCAATCAGTCAAGGTAAAGTTAAATCCAGAAGGTTTTTTTTATTCAAATGAGGAATTGGATTATTCTGTTGTTATGCTGTCTGAGCCCATTTCTAATGAGCGTCCTTTTATCGATATCTCATTTCCTGGCGCAGGATCACTTGATTCGAGGGTCAATATTATTCAACATCCGGAAGCCGGATTTAAAAAAATAGCCATCCGTGAAAATGGTTTGAAGTTTAAAAATGAAAAAATACTTCAGTATTGGACGGATACGGAACATGGATCATCCGGCTCGCCTTTGTTTGATGATAAATGGAATATAATTGGACTGCATTATAAGCAAGATAACGCGACATCGGGTGAAGAAAGTAAAATTTACTATAATGAAGGGCATGTAATAGAAGCAATTTATAATGATTTGATCGTTAAAAATCCAGGAGTCTTTGGCTAGCAGACGATGAAGTGCCCCCGCGTCAAACTTCCGTGCTTAGTGGTTTCAGCCGCACGACATGGCTGGCCCTTGTGGGCACATCAGGATGACCGCTTTTGACCGATTGCCGCCTGTCGTGAGGGGCTGCGAACGGCCAAAAGTAGCCTCTCGCTGAGGGCAGCCATCGGCCAGATGCAGCGAGACCTCAATGGAGTCATGGAGGACGTTGCCTGCCTAAATAAGCAAGGCGATGATCGGATCCAGCCTCCGCCCGCCTCGCCGCTTAATGAATGTTTATGGCGCTTGAAGGATTCGTTTAAGCTCGGAAAGGTGGATGCGCCTGGCATCGGGATCAAGTTCATCAGCAGCGTTCCAAATCGCTTCGATCTTTGGCCTCACTGACTTCGCGATCCGCTGACGATCCACCTGGAGAAGCCGCCGACCAAGCAGCGTAGTTAATGGTTTGGCGAGATCCACCCAACCATCCTTATTGCTGTCCTCATAAATGAAATTTAGTTTTGTACCTGTCATACGACATGCACCGTCAACGGCGACCCCACCGTTCTCGTTCCAGATAATGCAGAGGTATTCATTCTTCTCTGTAGTATCGAGAGAGTCTGGCCAAGTCTCAAACGACCAGCGCTCTACGCCCTCACCGCCCTGCCCGTTGCTTCCATGCTCAATGAGCTCTTCGTCTTCGTGCTGCTTGGCCCGGGCTTCGGCCTCAGGTCCAGGTCTTGAAGTGTATAGAAGGGCGTAGGCATTCCGACCTTCTAGATCGGCCACTGAATAGTTGTCGAAAGCGAACGGCCCCTTCCGGCTGTAATCAGGGCGGCCATCCCGATTCTTCTCATAAGCCTCGGTTGCGTCGGCTAGGTCTTGGTCTGTGATTGGCCTGCTGTCGGTCGACAACCACAGCCGATTAAACCACTCCTGTGCTGACTCGACTTCATCTCTGTCGACGGTTTGAATTGCCGCTTCGAGCCAGTGCGCAACTTCAACCCCTTCAAATCCCAACCCATTCGCGGATACGTTTGCTGAGCCGATGATTGCCGAGGTGGGTCCTACCACCAGTTTCGCGTGTAGCCGGTCGCACTGGCGGATCTGGACATGAGCCATTGCCTTTGCTCGATCAACTAGCAGTTTGATCACCGAAGGGTTCGTCCCCCCGCTTCTGAGATTGCAAATGACTCTCAATGGCTTTCCGTCGTCAGGATGGATGGTTGCATCTGCGCCATCGCCCCAGAATGCTACAGCCACATCCAACGAAGCTTCTTGGGCGACCATCGCGCGAAGAGCCTTTGGGTACTGCTCCGGACCAATGAACATCAAGTACTCCTTTCCTAGCAGTCAGAGGTGCATCATGGGAATCGAGCGGCGGACACATGATGATTCCGCTCTCAGACTTGCGTTGCAGCAATCCCACAATGCGTTGAGTAGAAAAAATATGATTCGCGAAATTGAAAACTCGCTGATGGCAGCATTCGATCAAACCATGTGCAAATATCGCCAAATCCTGAACAACTATTACCCTGCGCATAAAAGCACCGGTTTCACCGAGAGAAACCTGACCAATAATTTCGTAAGGGCATTGGAGAACGTATTAGGCAAGGACGCATTTGCGTGGTTTGAGGCTCCATTGAGCTCCGAGGAAAAACTGCACCTTGATGCAATCGTTTTTGACCCCACCACGAAAAGCTGCTTTCTAATTGAAGCCAAGAGATTTTCCAACCTCAACAAAAAAATCGCTGAAACCATACATGATATCCAGCGGATGTCATATCAGGCCCATCACGCCACACTGGAGCTAGGATTAGGCAAGTTGAAAATTGAACACCGGTACGCCATCGTACTGGTCGATATCTGGACAGAGGGTGAGGCAAAACAGGTAACCTTCGAAAACTGGCCCGCCTGCCTGGATGACGCATCACTCGACCTATTCCGTACCGGCGGTTTTGAAAACCTCATGATCGAAAAAGAATGGAAGCACAATTACAAGATCATGATGGCAGCCAAGAAGCTTTGATCCCCCTCACGTAGGGCGATGGATCAGGATGCTGTTCTGGGCCGCGGACACTAGGCTTTCCGCACCACTCATCAAGGACGACCGCCATGCTAGATAACTCCGACTGCAAGATCGCCGCTGCTGACGCTTTGACATTGCTCCTGCACAACCAACATGCCTTGGGTGCGGCGATAGAAGAGATCACTAAGTGGCTTTCAGAGAATGGCGTAGAGAGTGTTGCAGATAACGCGGTCGCGGCCATGGAAACCCTGGACACAAATGCAAAAGCGATTACAGACGCAATTATGCGACTACGGCAGGCCTAGAATCGCCTCTGGCTCTGCAAACGCAAATGACTGGCAGTTATGAATATTTTTGGGACTTTCATAGCAGGCAGCAATCGGCCAGAAGTAGTCAGTCAGAACTTTTTGTTGGTTGACTGCTTCTGACTGATTGCAGGCTTACACCGCGTCCGTAGTAGTAGCTAGGTGTGACGATTTTCTTACACAGATAGCTAGATCCCGTATCGTTTGTTTCCACCTGACGTGATGCAGAAACGTCCTCCGCGCGGCCCGTAGCACACGCTCCCATTGCTGCAGGAACAGCCCCTGTCAGATTGGGAGCCACGTTGTCGATTGTATTCTCTCGCCTGTGCCTCAGATGCTCGCCGGCGGGCGTAGTCCGCGATCAGTCTCTCAGCCCTGACCTTGTCTTTGGAAAACCTTTCCGGCCATTCCTTACTCACTTGGTCGGACAGGCCTCTAAAGCCCTCTACCAACATGCGGGCAAGCATCCGTGACCCTGGATAGTTCAGGGCCTCATGACGCTGGCTTGCGATCAGCACCGCTGCATTAAGGGTATCGTTATGTAAATCCAGTTGATTGGTGATGTTTCTCGCTGCGGCCGGGTAGCTGAAGCCAGCATTCTGGAAATAAAAGCGAGCGATTGGCTCCCCCGCAGCGGCAGCCTGCTGCAGCGGTGTCCTTAATGCTTGGATCTCAGAGTAAGCGGTCTGCAGGTCGTCAATGCTGTGCTGGCGGCCCAAGGATGCTGCGTCCTCGTATTCCCTCAAGGCTGCAGCATATCGGCGGGTTTTTTCGGCAACCAACTCGCTGGCGATGCCCAGTGATCGTTGGTAGGAGAGTAGGTTGGTAGGGTCCACAATGGTTCCCGACGCACCCTGAGTTTGGGGTGAGCCAAGTTGAATCTTTACCGCTTCGGGATTCTGGAAGTCCGCTGGGTCAAGGCTGGCACGGCCCTGGTGTGCCGCTTCTGCGTTGACAGCTTTGTCGAGGTACGTTGCGCAACTCAACACTACTGTTCTAACCGGTCCACATTCAGCACGTGCGACGTTGATCGAGCAAGATTGCGGGACCTCGGCCCGCGGGCAAGCTGACAGATACTCCCTGCGCTGGGCTGTCTGACAGCCAAGTAGGAGCATTGATAGTGCAATTGCAATCGTGGTTTTCAGCATCGAGCATGGGTTCCCAAGCTAGAGGGGGCAATTCGGGGCATGATACTGATCCTGCCAAAAGCGCGCTGGGTGTATTAATGGCGCTCCAATGCGGCGAGCTCCCAAGGCCGGGGCCACCACTACCAGGTCGGCCAGGATCACCGACATGGCCTAACCATGGAAGCGGCCGTAGTACTGCTGCCAGCCCCGCAGGATCGGATTGAACATCGCCGCCAGATCGCTCAATTCGAGCCCGCACTCGTGGAACCGCTCACCGATCCTCGAGCGCGGGCTATCGTTCACCAAACGAATACGCAAAGGGTTTGAAGCGGACGCCTTAACGTCCGACTTCTTGGCGTCCGCCGCCAGGGGGCAGCTCCATGGATACCCTTGGGGCAACGTCGCCCCGGCATAACTGAGGGCGAAAGGATGAGCGCAGGGGATGTCAATCCGGTTTCAACGCATGCAGCCTTGCAGGCGCTGGGCTTCAGGTCTGAGCCGAAGGCGAACTCCGAGCAAGAAACTGGCCTGTCAAATGACTTTGGCAGTTTTCAGCTGATAGCAACCCGCATGATGAACCTGCAGATGCGCGAGGCTTGGCACCATAGCTGCCCTTCGCGGAGGGTAGCTAACGGTCAAGGGATGCCAGTCTGAACGTATAGGAAATAAGGGGCGACTCAAAACTCAACTGATGCCCTTGAAAGTGAACATTCCATCTTCCTTTGAATATAGCAAGTTCTGTAAATCGTTTCTTTGTTCTATAGAGTGAAGGCTGCTCTCAATAAACTCATTAACATCACCTCCATGAGGTAATTTAAAACCACCTTTCACATGGTGTGGATAGTTATGCTTTCTCTCAAACTCGATAGAGCTTTTAAATTCTAGATACTCGCCAGTGCTAACATCCAAGCTATTTCTCTCGGTGTATAGGAAAAGCTGAACTCCAAAATTGAAAATGCATGGATATATATCTACATAGTCTTTGTAATAAACACATGATTTTTCAATGGCGCTACTTCCTTCATGATTTGTATTTTCACAAATCGCCTCAATTACATCCTGAGGTATCAAGCACAGTATGCCGAGGTGAGCCTCTACAGGGACCTTGGATGCCAGTGGCAAGGCTCTAGCGTTGTTATATATTTCGGCCTGGTGAATTGCGTAATTGCGAATGGCTTTAATAGCCAGGAATTCATCGCTATCAAAAAAGTTGGGGTACCCAGCTTTCCTTAATTTATCATTTATGCTGTAAGTTGATGCCAAGACCTCTCTCACGGCGTCCGGATCTGGGCTTTGACAGTAGGCCATATAATACTTAAAGAATCTTTTTATCTCTGCCAAGCAGTCATCTTTTGTCACTACTCTTGCCATTCGCGGGGTATCCTCAAAGCACTTAACTATGTATTGGCGACGCAGAAGGCGAAAAAATAACGCCGCTTGTGTCGAAAAATGTTCCTTGTTCGTGCGTCCCCTCTTGAACCACTTGATGTCCGTGCTAGAAATCGCGACATATGGGGCAAGGAGAAAAAGCGATATCACCTCCATGGAGGTTACAAACTCGTTGCGAGTGTGTCCATGGTCGGCTTTGGATTAAGCGCTCGTGCCCGCGCCCGTGAAATGTCCGCTTCTGGCCGAGTGCTGCCTGTTACCAAGGGGAGCTATTTAACAAAGTATCGGCAGTGCCCGTGACAAGCAGCCATCACATGTCGCTTAAAAATTGCTACAAAACTAAGGATTTACAGCGGCTTAGCTAAGCTGGCTGGGGCGTTGAGGGAGTGCTGCACCCAATCCATCATGGGGTGTAATGCTCGGCGTGTAGATCCCAGGTGCGGCTATCTTGAAAGCAAAGGTAAGTTTCATACTGTGCGCATTGAAGGTGCACCCTCGGCAGCCTGTCCAGGTGATCATCAACCAGGGCGGGTAGATATCTGGCGCCCAGATAGACGGCTTTAATTGCTGATGCAGGGATCTCGAAATCCTGATGCCGAACCTGAGGGGTATGATCCACGCGACGCGCTGCTCTAACTTCCTCCTCATATGACCAATGCAGTGACTTGTATAGGAAAAGTTTTTCCAGCATGAGCCGGTCGTGTTGGGAGTTTAAATCGCTGTGATAAGGCAGGTGGTCACCGTCAACACTCGGCCTCATGGTGGTGTAAATAACACCACCTTTGCTGGCGGTAATGATGTTTAGCTCTGGAGACTCAAGTCCAGCCTCGATGGTATCAATGGCAACGACTCCACCTGTGTGGTTGCCTCCGTAGTGTGCCCACATAAGGGGGTTCAAAGGGTTTCTTGTCAGTGATAAGACGCCGATTGCATTCCTTATCATGAATAGTTTGTCTGCATTGGTAGAGCCCACTGGGTGGATGTTTAATCCTTTCATTGTGGACTCCGCCGAAGCCGCACAATCAAATGGATCGTTGAAATTGATCGGTTTGGTGAAGCGGATAGTGCTATTCGTTAGGCAGGCGTATAGGCCGTCCAAACTCATGTATTTATATGCAAGCAATGGTAGGCCTCATTCCAGTCCGTGTTGGTGGAGATCTTAGGCTTTCGGTGAAAAGCTGCCTAGCTCGGCAGTGTAAATAGCGAATCAACGCAGACGAGCTTGATGAAGGGCTATACATAGTGCCCGAAACGGGCCGCGCCTATCTTCCGCAAAGAACCAAGGGGTTGAAATGGTCTTTTGAGGACCGAACTTTAAGCATACCTGGGTGGATGTTGAACAGGAGGTTGGTAGTGCCTCCGAGCATGGTGCAAAAATGGGGCAAACCATACGCCAAACCATGCCATTCAATGCCCATTATGCATTTATGCAAGCAGGTAGGAGCGAGCACATCACAGCCAGCAAACACGGGGCTCTAGGGCCTAGGTCGCCACATACCCCAGCACAATTGGTGTTTGGTTTGGTACTTGCGGGCAGTCTGGTCATGGGCGATAGTCGGTTTGGCAGAGGTTGTCGACTCCTGATTGGAAATCGCTCTGTTATCAATCAATGGATATGAGAGGCAGGGCATGTTCGATAGCGATAAAGTGGATCTGAAAAAGCAGGACGGATCAGGAGCTGATGGGATTATTGCGACCGTAGCTGGGAGTGATCTCATAGTCATCAAAGGCAGTAAATACATCATTGATGTCGGTGATCTCCTCACGAGAAAGCTTTCAAATGGAGCGGAGGAGACGTACCAGGTTGTCGATCCAAAATATTACGAAACCACACCTGGATCGTCAGGACCTCATTATCAACTCAAGGTCAAGAAACTCGGGGTGCCTGAGGCCAGGGCAGCTTTTCAACACATCGTTTATAACGTCACTGGTAACAACGCGCGCGTGAACGTTGATTCCGTAGATAACTCGACCAACATTGCAAATGTTTACGCAGGTGTTGAGGATCAGATTGAGGCACTGCGAAAGGAGATTGCGAGCCTAGATCTGCCTCCAGTAGAACAAGCGGAAGCCCTTGAGGTACTGGATGCGGTGGAGGATCAGTTCGGCCAAGGGAAGCCGAAACGTTCTGTTGTCATGGCTCTCCTTGATTCTCTACCGAAGGTTGCGACAATTGCTGCAGCAGTCGGGAAAATTGCTGATCAGTTCTAGACCTAGCTTTATCTAAAATTAAGGCAAAATTAGGGCAAAACGAAGACCGCTATAGGCCGTTATAGGCTTTGAAAACGTTCTGTATCTCCCGGATTTATTGGTCTATAGCGGTCTGCGATGATAGTGGCAGGGGTTCGAATCCCTATCCATATTTCGCTCGAAGGCGATGCCCAGCAACCCACCTGTGGAATTCTCGTAAAACGACTCGCAGGAATAATGGATGACGTAAACTGGCTGTGCCGACTCATACAAGCTCTCTATGAGTTTTCGGCTTTTTGACCGCTCACGAATTCGCGCTACTACCGACCCTATCTATCACTGCTCCCTTTGGATGAAGGCTGTCATTAAGCTGGCATTACTGAGCAAAAACGGCCCATCCAGGCACAAAAAAGGCACTTGCGATAATCACTAATCGACTGATTTGTAACGCTTATTTTGTTGGGTTTGGGGATTTGCCCCCCCGTCCAGTCGTGCAATGTTCGCAACGCAGCAGCCGAGCGTCGAAAGCTGGCTTGGCCGGCGAGGGCCTGAAAAAGGCCTAGTGACTTTCCGAGTGACTTTGTAATTCTCTGTTCCGCACAGTTGGGCATCGTTGCAGCGAGCGCCAAGCGCGAAGCGTTGTGGTTAGCGGCCTGTAGAGGGGGCCGCTTGCATGGGGTGCTAGGGGTCGAGTGTTCGAATCACTCCGTCCCGACCATATTTTCTGTGTAAAATCAGATACTTAAGCCGATCATCTAGATCGGCTTTTTTATGCCTGCGCAAAACTGGCACAAAACTACCCGGTGATTTCCTGATATTCAGGTCCGGAATTGCCTCGGACCAGATGATTTTCTCGTGGTTTCGCTGGTAGTTTTTGGTCATGCCCTCGCTCACATGGCCTGCGATTTTCTGACCATCCTTACCGGCTTTCTTGTACAGGTGCAGCGACTGCACTCGCACTTCGTGAAAGCCCGGCATCTCTTCTTCCTTCCATCCCTTGTAGCATTCCGCCGCCTCCCGTGCGTCCTTGAACGCTCGAGTCAAATACCGCTCTTCAACCTTCGTCCAGTGATCCTTCGTCTGCGCCTGTTTCTGTTTAAGGCGATCCGGTTTTCGGTGCACCAGGTACGGCGAGACCACATCGTCGCGGCACCGGCTGATGACTGCCTGGAGTTCCGGTGTCACTCGAAATCGAATCCATGCCGCGTCACTGGCCTTGGCTGTTTTCTTTTGCACCACATACAGAAACCCTTCCCGAACGCCATCGAAGTGCATATCCAGAATGTCGGTGCGGCGCTGTGCGGTGATCAGTGCCAGGTCGATTGCGTTCTGCAGCCAGGCCGGGGCCTTTTCCCGAATGGCCTTGAGTCCTTCAACGGTATGGCGCTTGCGCAGTTTCTTCTCGATTCGGTTGATGGTGCTCGCCGCCGGGTTATCCGGACACAGGCCCTTGGCCGCCGCGTGATTGAAGATGTCCGTCAGCAGTGCCCGGCACTGGTTGGCCGTGCGCGGGGTTAGAGCGTCCAGCATCTCCGCGACCATGCGAATAGATATCTGGTCGACGGCTTTGCCCTCGAACTGTTTACGGAAGCGCCTGAAGTGCACCGCGTACAGGCCCCGCGTGCCCTTGGCCAGTTCGCGGGGCAGCAAGACGTCTCGTTCGTAGGTATCGAGGAAGGTGGCGAACGACTCGGATGATGCGGACATCACGGCGCCGACCAGATCAGCGCCGCGCATGAACTCCAGATTTAACTGTTTCGCGGCATCGATCGCTTTGATTCGATCGGTACCGAACTGAAACCACTTCCCATCGGTGGGCCGGCGGTAACGGTAGGTACCACTCCATTCCTGATGTGGTTGCGGATCGCCTGCAGGCACTGAGCCAGCTGCTTGGCACGCTCACGCGTTCGCCGTGCTTGTGCTTGTTTCGGCAGCGCGTGCACTGCACTTTCTCTTCTTCGAGCATGCGAATTCCTCGCCCGCCGTTCACCGGCAGGCTGTATGTGGATTAATGGGATACGCTGGAAAGCAGGCGGCGTGAGAATGCAAACGATCTCTCATCACGGATGAATCAAATGAAACTGATTTGGTTAGTGCTTGTTGTTGGTCTGTTGGCTTGGAAGTTTTCCCCTGACGTACAGTCATGGACTGAGGCGAGGCTATCGAATCAACAGGTAACCTCC